>Ga0307515_10011884_pt1 | contig 16459 bp, 10 predicted proteins | sample 17_EM_MG_FD_194513 | JGI IMG/M metagenome (GOLD analysis project Ga0307515, IMG submission 194513) | Populus trichocarpa ectomycorrhiza microbial communities from riparian zone in the Pacific Northwest, United States - 17_EM | ecosystem: Host-associated > Plants > Roots > Unclassified | place...
GCACATAGTCAGTAGCTACAAACAAGAATTGTCAGTCTGTTCATGCCCACAACCGCCGCATCCTTTCTCAATCCCAAACACCAAGAGAGCAAAACCCCTTCCATTTCCCCACCACCACCACAAGCCATGGGTGGAAATGGCAAACGGAGATGGAACATCTCTTTCTATTCTCGCTCAAAAACTACTCAAACCCAACAACCTCCTCCTAAAGAATTCCTCTGTCCCATTTATGGATCCTTAATGTCCGACCCTGTTGTTGTCTCCTCTGGCCAAACCTTCGAGCGGCTTTCTGTCCAAGTGTGCCGCGATTTAGGCTTTACCCCCACCCTCGAAGACAACATCCTCCCTGATTTCACCACAGTAATCCCCAATTTAGCCATCAAATCAACGATTCTCCACTGGTGTGATACTTCAGGCACCCAGCACCCTGGTGCACCCGATTACTCCTCTCTCGAGGAAATTGTCCGCCAAAAAATGAAATTATCGTCATCGAAGTCGATGCAAGTAAATATGACCCGTCCAGATATTAGAGTTTCCGAGAAGGAGCTCCTTGAGGGAGTAGCTGAAAAGCCTCCTGTTCTTTTCTCCCGCGCCATCACTGAGTTGACTCACCGAGTCAACCATTTCTACTCCAGCTCCTCCGAAGAACCCGTGATTGTCAAGACAGCCGCCACTCCAGCAGCTAGTCCGCTCACTCCTTTGCCTCTGGTGACTCGGCCAGCGTGCTATTCTTCCACATCCTCGTCGGCCAATTCGATTACAGAATCCGAAGACCCTTCTTCGAATTCTTCGTGCTCGCGTGAAGAAGATGAGATAGTGGAAAAGCTTAAAAGTGTTGATGTACGTGATCAAGAAGAAGGTGTGATTTGGCTGCGAAAGATCACGAGAACGAAAGTAGAAATCAGAGTTTCACTTTGTACGCCTCGACTACTCCCTGCTCTTCGTGCTTTAATTGCTTCACGACATTTTGTTGTCAAGACAAATGCTATTGCTTCACTTGTTAATCTGTCATTAGAGAAAGCAAACAAGGTGAAAATCGTGCGGTCGGGTTTTATTCCTATATTGATTGATGTGTTAAAAGGAGGGTTTAGTGAAGCGCAAGAGCACGCGGCTGGTGCGTTCTTTAGTTTAGCTCTAGAGGATCAGAATAGAATGGCGATTGGTGTTTTAGGTGCATTGCAGCCGTTGATGCAGGCGTTGAAGGCGGAGAGCGAGAGAGCACGCCATGATTCGGCAATGGCGTTGTACCATTTGAGTTTAATGCAGAGTAATCGGGTTAAATTGGTCAAACTCGGTGCTGTTTCGATGTTGTTGAGTATGGTGAATTCTGGTGATTTGGCAAGCAGGTTGCTGCTTGTGCTGTGTAATTTGGCTGCTTGTAATGAAGGGAGATCGGCCATGCTTGATTCGAATGCGGTGGCAATACTGGTAGGGATCTTGAGGGAGGGTGGTGGAGGGCATTCGGAGGTAATTCAGGAGAGTTGTGTGGCTGCATTGTTTGCGTTGAGTCATGGGAGTATGAGGTTTAAGGGATTGGCTAAGGAGGCAAGAGCTGAGGAGGTGTTGAGGGAGATTGAAGAGCGAGGGAGCAAGAGAGCCAGAGAGAAAGCGAAGAGGATCTTGATGATGATGATGAGAGGGAGTAACGAGGAGGTTGAATGGGAGGAGGAGGTTGACTGGGAGGAGGTTTTGGGATTTGGTGGAATCAGAGGCGGCGGGAGAAGCTTGCATGGTCCAAACTCTACCGATTTTTGATAATTGAAAAGTCTGTAATTATTTATTTTCTCTTGTTCTTTAATGTTTCATGCATCTGTCTCTCTCTTTTGTTGCTGAGATCAGTTGACTGTAAGCAAGGTTGTAAGATTTTTGGAATGTGGTGGCTGCGCACACAAATGGCTAGAAACAAAGTTTGGATTTAGTTTTATTGGATATTTTACATAAATAATTGCAGCTGACCTTTGCCAAGAGTTTCACATTATATGATCCTTTATTGACTTGTTCTTGATTACTGGCTTTCGTTTTCATGATGACTTGTGCATTCTGAGCACCAATGGATGATGGTAGGAATTGATAGGTACGCCGGCAACTTTCTCTGGCCAATTGGCAACGCTTCTACTTGACAATTGTTTTATTTTAATGTATTTTTAATTTTAATTTATTTTTAATTAAAAATTATTTTTAAAAATTATAATAAATTAGATTCTGCAAATAAGATCCTATGTTTGTTATATTTAGAAGAAATGTATCAAAATAATATATTTTTTTATTTTTTTAAAATTATTTTTAATATTATCACATCAAAATGATCTAAAAACACCAAAAAAATATTAATTTTAAAAAAAATAAAAAAATTTAAAATTTAAAATTTAAAATTTTTTAAAAAATATTTTTTTTAAAAAAAAACAAATAAACACTTGAACAATTTAATCCAACAGCCTTTAATGCATAACCAACATCCAAGAATTTGCTGATGTAGAAATATTAGGTACACAAAACACAATTTTGGTTAAAATGCCTTGCCCTAATTTAAAAAGAAAATCATTGTAAGAAATTTTACTGAAAAAATGGATAAAATCATTTTCAAAAATTCTAAAAATGAGTAATGAGAAAATCTTCCTAAGATAATATATTTTTATCTGTTGCAAGGGAAAAAACGGTAAGGTGCATGGAATGGCATTCTGATAGAGACATGGACTAGGCTTTTTTGTCATGGAAAAACACTGATGAAAATTCGTTAAGTAAATAGCTGCCTTCTGGTTTTCACAGAAGTAGTTGTGTAGATTTTCTACAGACAAGGTAATGGGTATCGAAATCAGGACTCTGTTTGTTTGCAGGAAAGTAGTTTTTTTGGAAAATAAATTACAGAAAAGTAAATTATTTTTTGATGTTTGATAGTGTCATGAAAAATAAATTGGAAAACATTTTTCAGTGTTTGGTTATATTATGAAAAATGAGCTGGAAAATAGCTTATTAATGTTTTTTTTCAAGTTTATTAAAATAATAAGGAACAAATTTTACAAATTAAAAAGTTGAATGAAAATGGAATTGCAAAAAATTCTAATTTCATAAATTATCTCAAATAAAATAAATAATAATCAAAATAATAGAGATCAAATCTAACAGATAAAAAAATTTGAAAGATGATGAAATTAAAATAATAATAATTACAATTTCATAAATTATTTTAAATAAAATAAATAACAATCAAAAGAATAAGGACCAAATTTGATAGATAAAAAATTTTAATTTAAAAAATGATAAGAGAAAAGTAAATAACAATCATAAAAATAAGAACCAAAGTTAATATAAAAATCAAATTAAATCAAATTTTAAGGGATGAATTTGAAAAAAAAAAGATTCAAACAAAATATATAGCAATCAAAAGTTTGAGGATCAAATTTGACATAATCAGCAAATAATATGATATTTTTAAATTTTTAACAACTTCTGAAAAGTGTTTTCCGTCCAAAATAAAAGGAAAAATCTTTCCTAAAAATCAAGCTGAATTTTTCTTTGACAGGAAAGTGTTTTTTGTTGACCGGAAAGTGTTTTCCGTTAACCAACTTTTTTAATGACAAACAAATATAGAAAAGTTTGGAAAATAATTTTTCAGAAACTATTTTCCAAAAAACAAACGCATCTTAGGATATGCTCATCCTGTCGAACAAACATAGGATAGTTATCTTGTCTATTAAAAAAGATCCTACTTCGACACGTATGTAAATAACAGATGGTGATTCTTTTATCTAATAAAAACATAATTCAAGTTTTTTAAAGTCTAGCAATGAAGATAGAAAGTAATTATTTCTTGATGACAAATATTCAAAGTGAATGTTGTGAAACAACTAAATTATGTTTCATGCAGAACAATTTACTTTGAACATACCTTGTTGGATGTTTTTCAATAAATTTTTAATCTTAGATATTATAAAAAATAAATAAAAAAACTTTTTTTATTCCCATGATTGATATCTTAATTTCATAAATTTTTTCATTAAAAAATCGATCAACTTAGAAAGTACCTTCGGATTTTATTTTAAAATTGCTCATTTGATTGATTTTAAGTAAAATGTCAAAACATTACTTTAAATTTCATAAAATTACCTTGTGCATAACTTGTCAATACAAAGTCTTTGCCTTATATTCCATGATTGAGATTTTCATAACTCATTTTCTATCCTCAATTTTTTTATTTTATTAAATTAAAAATCTAAAAAAAAATTGTATCTCCATCAAAATTCTTTGTTTTTTTTTAAATAGCTATTTTGTAAACTTCTAAAGATTTTTAGCCTTTTTGTATATTTTATTTCGTTTCATAAAGCAGTGAGCCAAAAAAAAACAAAATAAAACAAAATAAAAACAAAGATAAGAAAAATATAAGTGCTTTCTTTAAAAGATAAGCACTTTAACAAAGAAGTTAGGGCTGATTGTTTATGTAAGACTTTCTCTCAACCAAACAATACCCTGTTGCTCATCCAATTACATGAATGGTTTTATTTCTATCTAGGAGCAACTTCCTAGTAAGTAGATAATACTTAAAGGGAGATCTCCAATTGTTCTTTGTGTCAACTATAGTGGACATTAATCCATCTTTTATGTTTGGTTTTTTCAATTTTTCAATCAATACATCTAAAAAGAGTTCAATTAAATTGGAGCTTGCTAGTTTGGATAAGAGATCTGCCCTCCCATTCTCTTCTCTTGGAATACGATCAATTGAAATTTCTTTACCTTTATCTTTCTCAAAAAGATGAACTTGAACTTTCTATAAGTACTTCATTATAGTAAGGTCTTTAGTCTCAAATGCCAGCTGAGAGTCATCATGGGCATGGAGAGGGAAAGCCTCTAAGGATTTTGCCAAACCCAAACATGCTAGAAAAGCTTTATATTCATATATATTATTGGTGGATGAAAATTCAAAATGGATCTCATACTAAAAAATTTGTATATAGAGACTTATAAGCACCACTTCCTTTAGAATTAAAAGATCTATCGACATATAATTCCCAATGTGAGATCAATTGTATGGATTCGGGTGGGATTTCAGCTTCACCTGAGGGGATTAGCTGCTCAGCCATTGGCACGAGCTTGTCCTGGACATTGTTCTTAAAAGAACATTCAGCTATAAAGTTTGTTAAGGCTTGCCCTTTAATAACTGGTCTTGGCTGGTATAGGAGTCCATATTCTTCTAACTCAATTGCTCAACTCACTAGTCTTCTAGAAATATTTGGTCCGTGGATAATCTATCTCAAAGGTTGGTATGTTAACATTATAATCTGATGAGCATGAAAGTATAACTTTAACTTCATGTTAGCACAAGCCAAAGCTCATACCATTTTCTCCACTTTTAAGCACCTTATCTATGTATCCTAGAGAGCTCAGTTAAAATAGTAGATTAGACATTGTACATCCTCTTTTTCTTTGACCAATGCCACATTAATTGATTGATCAGAAACCCTAAAATAAAAGAACATACTCTCATTTTCTCATGGTTGTGACGAGATATTAGAAGAGAAAAGATACGTTTTGAACTATTTAAAAGCTTTCTGACATGTTAGTATCCACTCAAAGTTAGTGATATTCTTCAAAGTCTTAAAGAATGACAGATTTCGTTCCCCTACCCTAGATATGAATTTGTTAAGAGCAGCTAGTCTTTTAGTAAGATGTTGGAACTTTTTGACCTTTTAAGGGGGAGTCATATCTAATATCATAAGGTTGAGTTCTATTCCCTTGTTTCTCACTAAAAAACCCAAAATTTTCCTTCTCTGATGGTGAACACACACTTTAAGGGTTTAAGCTTCATCTAACACCTGTCTAAAAAAAAAAACTCTTATAGGTCCTTGAGATGTTGTTCAAAACTTATGCTCTTTACCAACATATCATCTATATATCCTTCCATGATCCTCTCAATCTAGTGCTTGAACATTTTATTGACCATATCATCCATAAGTAGCCCCTGTATTTTTCAAGGCAAAAAGCATTGCCTTGTAATAAAAAAAATCCTTTCTTCAGTAATGAAATAAGTTTTCTCCTTATCTTCTGCATGTATAGGGATTTGATGATACCCTGAATTAGCATCCAAGGTACTTAAAAACTCAAAGTCAGTTGTAGATTTCATCAATCTATTAATCTTTAGGAGAGGAAAACTATCATTTAGGCATGCCTTGTTTAAGTTGGTAAAATCCACGCACTTCCTTCACTTTCCAATGCTTTTTTTTTATCATAACCTCATGAATGAACCCATCAACCAAAAGTTTATCCACATCTATAATTATTGTTTGTTGCCTTTCATATCTCAAATTTCTCTCTTGTTGTCGGATATGAGGGAAAGTTTGATTAACTTGAAGTCTGTGAGAAGCTATTTCCAAACTAATCATTGGAATATCTAAAGTCTAAAAGAAAAATCAAACTTAGAGGTGAGGAGGAAATCTATCAATAATTGCTCTTAATTTGGTTCCAATATGGAGCCTCTTAGTGCAGCTCCTTCTTCTTCCTCTAAAGTTCTCTCAATTGCTTTATAGCCTCTAATCTCCAATCCTTTTTTCAAAGACCCTTGTTAGTCTAAAACCAAATGCTTCTTGTTTTTCAAGCGTGTAAAGGCACAATGCCTAGAAGCCTATTGGTTTCCTTTCACAATAGCCACCCCCTTTAGAGTAAAGAATTTCAAGACCAAATATTGGGTGCTAATGGTTGCATTGATCTAGTGCAAGAGATGTCTTCCTATTATGGTGTTATAAGCTAGAGTTATATCTATCACCATGAAGGTTTATTGAAGAGTAAGACACTTAGGGTAAGTGCTAACTATGACTGACACTCATGACCCTTCAATCCCAATAAAAAAGGTCTTTACAATAGTCAACCTTGAGGAATATATCTTTATTTAGATATCACATCTTTATAAAAGTGGTAATTAAGCTTTCATCATCCATCAACACCTTGTGGACTCGATGATTAGCCAGAATCATAGAAATTACCAATGCATCCTCATTGATATCTAACTTTTATCACACGGTGGCTATATGGATCACATCTAGAATGACCACTTAGTGCGAGAGCTTCACATCGGCGAGAACAATCTCTAGAAGGATTAGGAGATTGTTGGGGTTAGAAACTCTTAGTTTCATTTTACCCTACTTCCTTTAGATAATGTAATTGTCTCCAAGAAAAAGGGGCAGCTTGTGATTGAAAAGCTGGGACTAGGGTGTTACCTCGTGTGCCAAAACTTGTTAGGCCTGATTTTGCCCGTGAGTGGCTAGCACTACCTCAATAGGAAGCCAGACCTGATTGAAGAGTTATTGAAACTATAATAGAGCAGATGTGTCAGCAACTGTAGGGAGGTCCATGATCGTCTCGTCCTAGGTGTATCTTGATTGTCTATTATGGACTAGTTTGGAAAGGTTAAGAACCAAACCTAGAAGAGAGTTGATGACTTGTTTTTATTATTTTTCCAAAGATAGCGCCAATGATAAGGTAGGAAAGATCCTAAAAAAAAGATTATAGGCACTTTTTATAGGCTGATAAAACTAGACTAAAAGGATTTGGTAGACCTGGTGACATCTACAAGAAAAACACTATGATGCTTAAGTTAATATAGTTTTTGTATAGGTGATAAGGAGAGTGGCTTGTATTTGTGTGTAGAGAGAAAATAAATGGTATTCCCTAGACTTAAATGTTTCTTAAATCTTGTTTAAGTCTTGTATTATACTTATATTGTGTTAGACTTGTGTTGAGTCTTGTGTTGTCTAGAGAGATAAAGTCTAGAGAGATGAGCTCTCATTTATTCTCCTAGAAAGATTTGTTTATATAAGCTTTCTTAAGATAAATATTTTAAAAAATATTTAAGTTTTAATATATTTTATATAAATATCTCATAAATATTTAAGTTATAAGATATTTGTTATAAATATCTTATAAATCTCCTAGATATTTATAGAGATATTTATGGAAATGTGTACATTATATCAAACTTATGTGTAGTTTTTTCATATATTATCAAAGCCCCCCTCCCCAAGTCTTGCAAATAAATATGTTTGGAAAACTTGAACTAGCAAGGGTGGAGAAGCAAATCCTTACAATTGGTAATGTTACCTTTTGTTTATATAAGTCGCCATAAAAGTTATTTGTGGGCGTAATCTTCGAGCATAGCCTTGGAGCGTAAGCATAGCTGTAGACTAGCCATAGGTGTAGCCATGTGAAGTGTAGCTGTAGGCATAACCATTGGCTTAGCCACTAGCATGTCATTAGCGTAGTTGTAGACATAGTCGCCGCTGCGTTAGAGTTTCATCAGCTATAAAAAAAGCTTTTGAGAAACAGAAATAAACTGGCTTTTTATTTAGTTCTCACAAACAATGCCAGTGATGTTTCAAAATCTAATATACTCAAGAATGAGGTTTTTTAGTGTTTGGACAATGGGTAATCATATATTTATGTCAATATTCCATTCTTTAGAGCTTAGAAAGTAGATGATTGGTGGTATAAGGCCTAACACCTGCAAAATAGTTCCTTTAGGTGGGGTTTAGGGACCCTCGGATGATAAAGTTAATAACTTTTAAGTAAGAGATTGCAATAACAAGAGTATTTGTTCTTGTTTTAGTATGATAAATGCTTTGGAATCTAAAACTATGAATGTTTAGAGAATATAAATTATGAACTTGTAAGGGATAAAATCCCCTATATTTTGCTAGAGTATAGGGGTTGGAGAGTCATTTCCTCCTGATAGCATTAATAAGGGATAAATATCTCCTACACGATATTAATAATGATGAAAACACAATATGCTCTTAAAAAACTTTTATACATCTTGGGGAGTAGGGAGATGAATATCCTTGACATTAACGTTTTATATTAAAAGTCATAAGAATAAACAAACAAAGTCTTATGTCCCAACATAGGGTCTATAATGATCTCCATAGCCATACCCACTTGGTCTTGGCACGATGCCAAGTCCACGGGCGGTGGTTCTGATAGGTTGAGACCCATGTCTACTTGGACTCATCAAGTAGCTTAACCCAAGGTCGTTGGGTCTGCAGCTTGCTAGACCAATGTCCACTTGGGGCTCAACATGTAGTTGAATCCAAAGACGATGGGTCTAGCAGCTTGCCAAACCCATATTTGTTTAGACTCGACACGTAGCTGAACCCAAGGACGCCGAGTCTAGTACCTCACTAAACTCAATGATATTGGGTCTAGCAGCTCGTTAGACCTATATCCTTTGGGCTCAGAACGTAATTAAACCCAATGATGTTGGGTTTAGCAGCTTGTTAGACCTATATCCATTTGGGCTCAGCACGTAGTTGAACCCAATGATATTTGGTCTAGCAGCTCGTTAAACCTATATCCATTTGGGCTCAGCACGTAGCTGAACCCAACGATATTGGGTTTGGCAGCTTGTCAGACTCATGTCCACTTAAGCTTAGCAAGTAGATGAACCCAAAGACGTTGGGTGTTGCAGCTCCCTAGGCCTATGTCCGCTTGTGCTTAGCATGTAGTTGAACCCAAGAATGTTTGGTCTGATAACTCGCTAGACTCATGCCTGCTTGGGCTCAGCACGTAGCTGAACCTAAGAACGTTGGGTCTAGCAACTCGCCAGACCCATGCCTGTTTGGGCTCAGCACGTAGTTAAATCCAAGGATATTGAGTCTGACAGCTCACCAAACCTTTATCTTTAAGAATGAGGTTTTTTAGTGTTTGGACAATGGGTAATCATATATTTATGTCAATATTGGACTCAGCATGTAGTTGAACCCAAGAATGTTGGGTTAGGTGACTTGCCAGACTTATGCCCACTTGGGCTTGCGTAGCCACGCCCAAGGACGTTGGGCCTGGAAACAAGCTAGATTCATGTCATGTGGGTTTGATATTCTGTTAAGCCTAAGGATGTTAGGTATGGACATAAGCCCCACCCACCTATCATTGAGTTGTCACCTTATTTTTGAACCTTTTAAATAAGGACTTAGGCTCAAAATTAGTTTTTATTAATATGCTTATCAAAAAAATTTCCAACCGATTTGCATCAACTTTGCATTCTTAAATAAATTATATTATTCTATTTCATTGGAATCACATAATTTTATTGCAAATCAGTTGATATTCATTTTCAACTAGTTAGCAACTACATCTAGCTCTTGCAAATTAATTTGGTTGCTAAGTTGTTGCAAATTATGTAGTAAAAGCATAATTTTGTTGCAAAAAGATTGGAAAAAGTGTTTGGTAGGGAGATAATAATTATTTTCTTTTAATTTCCAACCAAATACCAAATGCATACGTTGTTCGTAAATTTTATTTTATTTTTCTTGAATTTTACACATGCTGCACACACTGTTCCCTCTTTCTTTCTCTTTTCTTTATCTTCTCTTCTTTATGCTCTTCATCAACTGAATATTTCTCCCAAATTTCCTCCATTAACTACAAACATTTGCACCAATTGAGCATCTAAATCAACCACCATTTTGTTTAAAAAACACATGTATGTGTTTTCCTTTTTCAAATCTAAGATATATTACATGTATGAGATGTGTTTTTTCATTATTGTTGCTATGAGTTTTAACACTTATTTCATCAATTTTACTATCAAGACATTTGACATGTTTAATTTTTTTATCTTAGAAGTATATAAAGTAATGTTGATAAGTATAATAAATTTAAATCATTAAATTATTTCAGTTAAGCACAATACTTTATAATAAGCATAATCATAATGAAAGATTATCATAGAATAAATTTATTAAACAACAGAAATTACCAGAAAATTGGAAAAAAGGCAACTTGATTGCTGATGAAAAATATAATGTTGCTAATTACTAACAAAAATTATGACGGAAAATTTTTGTAAGTTTAAACAAAAAAATTCATTAGCATTTCTGACTAGTAAAATTGTTGACATAATTATCCATGGAATTTTTATTAGCGGTTTTAAAAGGAATTAAAATCCGACAGTTCTTCTCCCATTTCTTCTTCTTCTTCTTCTTCAATTCAATTCAAACCCTAAACCTAATTTCTTTAAATTTTCAACAATCCCCCTCTAAAATCTAACCACGCATCCCACCCTGTTAGCCCCGATGCAATCTCCCCAATCCCTCCCTTGGTTTCATTTATTGTCAAGCTTCACCGCCATCAAGTAAGAAAATCCACTCATATTTATTGTAACACCCATTTATATATAAAGTTAATTTATTTAAAATTTGTTTGTTGAATATGTAGTTTATATATATATATATATATATTGTTTTATAATGATAATTTTATTGTATTAATGTCTGGTTTATATTTTAGGATTTGTTTGGGATTTGATGAAAATGAATAATTTAATTTGTCACTTGATAAAATTGAATGTGATTTTATAACTTAGGTGTGTTAGAATTATAGAAATGATAGGTATTTTAATAAGTATCCATTATTTTGGTAAAAGCATGATTCATTGACTAACCACTAAGCAAAAAACCACTAAAGATGGCAAGAGTAAATAAAGGGCTTCAAATTTTTTAAGTTTATAAGTTTAGTGGGGGTATATATGGTGCACTTAGAGACACTACATGGACACAAACAAAAGACTAGGTAGGCCAGCACCATATCTTCATTGAAGGGTCATAGATTTTTCATGTTTAATTCCTTTTATTAAGCTTGTGTAAGATGCAGTTTGGTGGTATTTTTATCAAGGTGATATAGATGTTAGTATCATGTGAGCCTTTTGTCCAATTTTGCTTTCTCATTTGAGAAAATAACACACATCCTAATTAGGAAGAATAATCATTCAAAAATAGAGTTTCTTGTTCAAGTTCATTGGATCTTGGATAATCGTGGGGGTAATTTCCTTGAATATTACGAATAACATGATAAAAACAACTTAGCCTTTATAAAATCAAAACAACTTTTTTTATAACTAAAATCAGTAATGCTTTCAGATTTAGAAGTTATAATTAACAAAAGTAATAGTAATATATACAAATTATTTATCAAATTATGAGTTGACTCAAAGAATTTAAAAATAATGAAATTTAACCCTACCCATAGTAATATACAATAAGCTCTTGCAACTTTGTACCATTCTTATGTTGTTCATAATTGGCTTGAGTTTATATAACAATAATTAGGTAGTGTTGCTAATTAACTAATTACCTTGATGTTTACTGTTAAGATGAAATAAAATATTTGTTAATTTTTATAATCATGTTAATTGAATGCAATTAACTTTTTTAAACAAAAACTTTTTGTCTATTGGATCAATCTTTATGTAGCAATGAAGACAATGAGGATTGAGGCGGTGAAGTTCAACTAAATAGATGAGATATGTTGGTGATTATAATTTCAATTTCATCAATTATAATATAATGTAATAGTTAGTTTTATTTACTACTTGAAAATTGATAAATAGTAATGGGAACGTCAATGAAAAATATTTCATTGATAATTTTCAACAGAAATAGCGACGAAATAGAAAAAAAATCAATAAAAATTTCATCAGTAATTTGACATGTCAGCAATGTTGATGGAATTGCTTATAGAATTATTTAAATGAATTAAAGCCTAGTAGTTCTATCTTCTCCCTTATTTCTTCTTCAACCTTCTGTAAAAAAACAAAAACAACAGCCAAATATATTTTCTAGCAAATTCATCCATCCTCTTTACAAATCCAGTTGCCGATGTTGACCTATATCTATTAGTATTAGGTTAATTTATTGAGTTGTTTTGTTGTATATTTAAGTGTTTTACTTTTTTTTCCTAGATAATGTTTTTTTTATTAATACATGATTTGTATGTTAGGGTTTGTTTTGGATTTGAAAGAAATTGATTTTATTTGTCATTTGATGAAATTGAGTTTGATTTTATAACTTAGGTGTGTTATAATTGAAGAAATGATGGGGGTACCAATTATATTTTGTCAATTTTATTGTTAAGTTAGAAATTTATGGAAAATTGATCTTTGTTTAATTCATAATAATTAAAATGTATTAATTTAGGTTAAATAAGTTTGAATTGAATAAATGATGGATAATTAATTGGGTACCGATTATTTTTTGTTAATTTCATTGTTTAGTTCATATTTTGATGGAAAATAGAATTTGTGTGGAATTGATAATTAATTATTGGATTGTGAATTCACTTATAATAAAAAAAAATTGAATTTGGAATTGATAGTTACATTACTTACGCTTTACCTTAAAAAACTTATTGACTTTAACTATTGTTATGATAAAAAAAAAAAAATTAAATGCGGTAGTTAAAAAGGTTTTCTCTTTCTCTCTCATTCATCTTTTTCTCTTGTGTTCCCTTTCATATGATATATGTATTTTATATATTTTGTCTCAATTCTCTAAGAACTTCAGTATTGTGTTGTTTCACTATGATGGACGGACAACTGAAATGGGATGAGTTTGAGTGGTCAAAGAGAAATGTTCACATAATACCCACAAACAAACAAAGTGGTTAGAAATTTTACCATTTCTAAACTTTTAGTTAATTCAAATAAATAATTTAAGTTGCATTTACTAAAATACTGTTTGAAATTTAGTTTAGGTGTTATGCCAAATATTTTCTTCATCCTAACATTTTTGCTTCTAATGACTATATTTTTCTCTAGGAAGAAGACCGATCATGATCGATTATTAATTGTGAAAATCAAAACTAGAAGTCGTGTCAAATTTTTTAAAGATGAAGTAGATGAGATCGACCTTCAATTTAACAAAAAAGATGGTGTTGGAAATGGTGATAAAAAAAGAGAGGATGATTCTGATTAAAAGTTGTCGAATTGATTTAGATGTGATGTTTCATTGTGTAATAAAATTGAAATTATTTAAGACACTTGTTAGTGCTTTATAATGCATTATATTTACATTTGTTGGATAATGTTTTATGTTTTTTGAAGAAGTGTTTATTGTTTTAATAATTCCACAAGTGTTTTTTTTTTGTGGTTATGCGTGTAATATGAGTAATTGTTGGCTTGAAGATGTTTGGTGTTGTTATTGTATGTTTAGGTTGGCTATAGGATTATAATATTTAACCAAAGAAAAATAGAGAAAACATCGACATAATTGTTGATGGACAGGTCCATTCCGTTGATAATTTCACATCCATTTTGTCGGAAAGTTATAGAAGGTTTGGGCATTTTTGACAGGATTGATGATTGAAAATTCCATCTCTAACAGATTTGCTGACAAAAAACATAAGCTAAAATTTATTTTTTTGCGTGAATAATTCATCGGCATTCCATCAAAATTTCTGTTGGTATTTGAATTACCGATGGAAATGCTGATGAAACAATAATCTTTGATGAGCAACTTGTTGATGATAGGTTTCCATCATAAATTTTGTTAGCAATTCAAATACCAGCATAATTGTTTTTCTAAATGCCAATGAAATATTCTATTGGTTTTTCCCATTTTCTTGTAGTGTTATGTAGTCTAAAAATTTGGAATATATGAAGAAAAAACCATTAATGACTTAAAAGATGTAGAGTTTCTTCTTGGTTTTTTTTTTTTTTGGTTTGGTAGGCTCTTTCAAGCTCATAATATCACTCACCTTCATTCTAACATAAAATAATGGCATATGTATTTGGAAGCAAGCATAAATATTGTTTGCACCTGCCTGTGTTTGATCATTGATGACTTTCTTTAATAATTTTAGGCATTATTTTTTTTCCTTTTCTTTTCATTTTATTATTATACGTGTGGATTTTTTTATGTATTCCTTCTACCTTAACTAAACATGTTTTACATATATGATAGACCATGATTTATTAGTATTTTATTAAATAATTTGTTTTTACTCAAGCCTATTTTAACGACAACCCATACCTTAAAAGGGTCTAGAAACAGGTTTGGGGGCCTAGGCTCGCGACTCGAGTTCATTTCGAAGGGCACAACCTAGTGAGTGTTGAGCCTAGACGTCAAGCCCATGTCTTGACGTCCTTGGACCTTGACGAGTGGTTTGAGCCTAGTCTTGAGTATTGTCTGATCTAGGCTTTTTATCCTAGATTCAAAGTGCAAAGTGTGTAAGGATTGTGTGCCTCCCATCCTTGGAAAGTTGGGTGCTCTTTTACTTATTTCATACAATGCCAAGGACTAGTTGAGAATAATAGAATGTCTTAAGTTGTGCCTTAGCCAACCTTCCTATTTATATATATATGGCAGAACACAGCAGTAACTGTAGGGATTACAACATTGGAATAATCCTAGTATAATTTCCTATTCAGAGATATACATGTTATACATTCTATAATATGCTTCCTCAAGCTGAGAGTGGAGCATTAACCCGAAGCTTGAACCGAAAAGTAGCAAAGGACGTAGCAGAAAGCGGTTCGGTGAAGAAATTTGCAAGTTGATCTCGAGAGGGGATAAAACGAATCTAAATCTCTATCTTCGCAACGCGGTCGTGGATAAAGTGATAATCTACGTCAACATGCTTAGTACGGGCATGGAAAACAGGATTCGCTGAGAGATAGGTCGCGCCAAGGTTATCACCAGACTGAGGGAACCTGCAGATCTGTTAACAAATATTGAAGTCAAATGACCTCAGCAGTACCATCTGTTAAGGCTTTATACTCAGCTTCAGTAGAGGAGCAAGCAACTGTGAGTTGCTTGCCGGATTTCCATGAAATCGGCGTCTGACCAAAGAAGACAAGGTAGCCACCCGTAAAATTGCTATCATCAATACTACCAACTCAATCTGCATCTGTAAAACCATGTAGAGCAAAGGAGGAGCCTCGAGTGATATGAAAACCATAAGATGTCGTACCTTTAAGGTAGCGTAGAATACACTTAATGGCGGCCCAATGAGAATCTGTATGAGCATGCATAAACTAACAAACTCTGTTAACAACGAAGTAGGGGCGGGTGAAGGTAAGATACTAAAGAGCACCCACGATTTGATGAAATCGTGTAGGATCAGAGAAGGAATTATCCGGCAATATAGTAACTTTTGAAGGAGAGACTGGAGTATCAACGGGTTTGCAGGAAGTCATACCAGCTCGAGTGAGGATGTCAAGAATATATTTGTGTTGGCGCAGCATCAAACCCAAACCTGTAGACTGAACTTCAATGCCCAAAAAGTAGTGAACTGCGCCTAAGTCACGAAGCTTGAATTCAGAGCTTAGTAACTGTATTAGGCGATTAAGCATAGCAGAGTTGCTACCCGTAAGCAGGATATCATCAACATACACCAGAAGATAAAAGATATTAATTCAATTAGACAATATAAACAGGGAGGTGTCAACCTTGGAAGCCCAGAAACTAATGGAGAGCAACAAATCACTCAGACGAGTGTATCATGCCCTCGGTGCCTGTTTTAAATCATACAATGATTTGTGTAATTTGCACACATGAGATGGAAGAGTAGAGTCAACAAAACCTGAAGGTTGTTTCATGTAGACCTCTTCAGTAAGAACGCCATTGAGAATGGCATTATAAATATCAAATTGATGAATCTTCCAATTGCGCGAAACCGCAATGGAGAAAACTAATCGGACGAT
>Ga0307515_10011885_pt1 | contig 16459 bp, 5 predicted proteins | sample 17_EM_MG_FD_194513 | JGI IMG/M metagenome (GOLD analysis project Ga0307515, IMG submission 194513) | Populus trichocarpa ectomycorrhiza microbial communities from riparian zone in the Pacific Northwest, United States - 17_EM | ecosystem: Host-associated > Plants > Roots > Unclassified | place...
ACTAAGTTGCCGATTTAACTAGCTATTTTCGCTTATTCCAATTATATAGTTACCTACGGCTTTTATAGCTTCCTGCTATATACAACGGAACCTTATAGGAAATACTACGGTAGGTCCTATTAATGGACTAGGTATATAGATAGAAGGAGTAAACAATTAATAACTAAATTGTGGAGTAAATGCCTAATAGATTAACTCCAATTATATTCTAAAAATCACTATAAAGAAGAGAACTATCTAAGGTAGAGACTATGGTCCTTTAAATACACAATCTAGCTCCTAAGAAATATACTAAGTACGTCGGTACGTTAGTATATCAATATATTACATTCCTACGTTCCTATATTCCTACGTTCTAAACTAATCCCGTAACATTATATAACTTGGCTACCCCTTATCCCATAGCTTAATTGGTTTTAGCGCCTCTAGTACTGTCCCAACTAACCTATTTATATCTCTTCTTGGTAGTGCTACTACTGCTATTATAAGGTCCGTAATACTATCCCCCTCCTCTCTATCTTCGTCCTTAAAGAAGCTTCCTATCTCTAAGTCGTTAATTAGAGGCATAGCATTCCTATCTTTAATTTAGTGACCTTTATCATTTCTAATGCCTCCTATTAGATCCTTACTGTCTAATTGGCGTAATTGGCTAGTAACTACTATACTTTCTCTTGGTGTAGTTATGCCTTCCTATTCTTATTATGCAGAGAAGAAGTTAGTATATATTATAATTACAGCTCTATCTGGTTGCCAACCTTCTTTATATACGGAATATATAAAATTAAATATGCGATTATCCTGTAACGTTTAATCCATTTCTAATACTAAATATGCGTTTCCCGTATATCTTAAATATCTTATTCTAGCCCACTCTATTAGTGCAAGAATTCTATAGTATATAGCGCTAGGCGCTCGCCTCTATATTCTATAAAGTCTATAACTTTCTTATCTAATCTGTTATAGGGTCTTAGGTTTAATCTAAAGCTACTTATCTTAAGGGTAAGCTAGCCCTTGCCTTGGAGGAACTTAAGTGTTTAAGAGTTGCTAAACAAAAGGCCCTTAAAGCTAGAATGGCGGCGTCTGCTTGGTTAACCCGTCTTAAGAGGGTGTATAAGAAGGTACGTTTAAAGGAGTAGTATCTTGCTAAGTAAGGTCTCTGGGAGCTTAAACTAGAGGAGGCCTAAAAGGACTCTAGTTAAAAAGAGGTGGAAACAACTTATATAGCAGGGGCGGATCCCCTAGATTCTCTATCTTGTCTATTACCTTTAACTAATCCCTTTACCTTTAGCTCCTTCTTAATATTGCCTAACCTATTTTCTTCTAATACTCCGATACCTTTCCTATAGTATTCCTTAAGTTATTTAGTAGCTCCTAAGCAGTCTTATTATAGCCTATTTACTTAACCTTATAGTATATTTTATTATTAATGTCCTTATAACTAATAATCTTTAAAACTTACTATTTGTCTTCTTCTTATCCTCTATATATATCTATTTTATAGACTAGTAGCTTAATATTCCTATATACTAGCTCTAGTATTATAATATACTATATAGGGTAGATTCTTATTTTAGCTAGTAGGTTTAACTTAAATATAACCAGTGAAATCCTCTAAATGATTTTAAAAGGTCCTAGTTTAATATAATCTAATTTCTTACTTAGTTATTAACTCTTGAAATTTTTGTATAGTAGCTATACTTTATCTCCCTTCTTAAGATCTGGTCCTCTAGATCCCCCAGCGTCATAGTACCCTTTTATTCTTGTCTATACTAATTTAGCTACTTCTATAAGGTTTATATAAAGATTTATTAAGGTCTCCATTCTTTGTTTAGCTATACTACTTATTCTCTTTACTTATTATAGTGATAATAAGGTCCTTAACTTATATCTATAATTTGCCTTAAATAGTAATATTCCCATTCCTTTTTATAGTGTTGCATTATATATAAATTATATAACTAGTAATAATAATACCTAATTGTTCTGTGTATAATTAATATAATATCTTAGATACTATTCTAGTGTCTAATTTATTCTTTATATTTAACCATCTATCTATAGATAGTATACTATTAATATTACTGCGCGGACCCCTTGTTCCGCTAAGAATACCTCCTAAAATACTTCTATAAATCTTAGATCTCTATCTAATATAATTTTTATTAATACTCCGTGCCTTATAAACACTTCTTTAATATAGATTCTAGCAATATCTTCCGCTGAGATTTCTTCCGTGCATGCTACAAAGTAGCCCTATTTAGTTAACTTGTCTACTATTATAAGGATTATATTATGCTCTTATTTAGTAATAAGATCTTTTAACTTTAGTAATTTAATAATAAAGTCCTATAATATAACTTCCTATAGTCTTTCTAGTATCTTAATAGGCTATAATTCTCCATATAGTTTATGCCTTATTAGTTTGTTCCTTTAGCAGTCTAAATATTCTTTTATAACTTTTCTTACTATCCTCTAGATTCTATTAATAATGTATTCTTCCTAAAGTCTTAACACTAGGCTTATGGCTCCGTTATATCCTTAAGTTATTCCCCTATAGAAATCTTCTATAAAATGTTCTACTATACTTCTTAGGATATATATTGCTTCTTGATGACTATATAACGCTTCTTTATCTAAATACTCTAGTTGCTCCTCTAGTTATACCTCTAGAATCTATTATGCCTAAAAGCTTTCTAATGTCTTATAGACTCGCTCTAATCCTTCTTCTTAAGTTGCTGCTAGCTTAAGGTGATTATATCTAATTAACCCATCCTTATCTTTGCATAGCATTACTTCTAATAGTTTTTTCTTGTTCTAGAGTTGCGCTTTCCTACTAAGTACATCTACCCTTATATTTTTACTACCTTTAATATACTAAATCTTGAAATAGTATTCTATAAGCATCTCTACCTATCTAACCTATCTCTAATTAAGTTCTTTTATTATTAGGAACCCTATTAGGTTCTTATAATTTATTTTAACTATAAATAGTTTCTCTATACCTTGTAAGAATGTTCTCTATTCCTTAAGTACTATAACTATTCCTAATAACTCCTTATTATAGATGTTATAGTTTAGTTCTAATAGTGTTATTTTCTAACTATAATATACTACTAGGTACTATATGTCCTAATGCTTCTATAGTAAGTATACTCCTAATATAAAGTCTAATATATCTATCTCTATAACTATATCTAATCTTAGCTAATAGATTTTAAGGATTAGATCCTAGGTAAACAACGTCTTAAGTTCTTAGAACTGCTCCTTCTGCTTACTTTCCCATATCTATAGTTTTTCCTTCTATATAAGTCTAGTAAATGGTTTAATATTCTTTAACCATTATGTAATAAACCTCCTATAGTAATTATAAAATCCTAGAAATAATCTTAATTATATAACATTCTCTAGTTCTTACCAATCTACTATAGCTTTAACTTTCTTTAGGTCCATACTAATATAACCTAGTTTAATAATAAATCTAATAAAATCTATCTTCCTTATAAAGAATTTGCATTTCTTAATTGCTACTCGCATCTATTCCTTTTATAGTCTCTTTAAAACCTATTTAATATATTCTCCGTGTTCTTCCTTAGTTATTAAGTAGATATTATTATTATTAAGATATACTATAATTAATTTATCTAAGTATTCTCCTAATACATTATTAATACGCTTCTAGAATATTACTAGTATATTTATAAGCCTAAATTATATAACTAATAGCTTATATAGTCCTTCCTTTAACCTAAAGGCTGCCTTCTATTTATTGCCGTCCTTAATTCTAATCTAATGGTATACCTATCTTAGATCTATCTTTATAAAGATTTATATATTACCTATCCTATTTTAGATTTTACTAATTAAGGGTAAAGGGTATCTATCCTTCTAAGTAATGCTATTTAACTGCCTATAGTTAATGCATAACCTAAGTTTTCTATTCTTCTTTAGTATAAATAGTACTAGATAACCTGCTAATGACTGTAATAGTCTAATATATCCTTTTTGTAGGTTTTCTGTCACGAGGCGCGGAATAGTGGCTGCTGAACGTATGTATTCGAGGAGTCTATAAGACGTTACGCGATCAATTATAAGGATCGAGGGCGTAGGAAGGTGATAACGTATCTTACCACTCATCCGCCCACACCAGTCACCCGCCCACCCTAAAAACCCACCAAAAAACGGAAAAACTGCACCTTAATATCTTAACAACGGCTTAATAATAAATTCTGAAATTTTATAATTAGCCTTTTATACCTATATTAAGATTCTTAATAAAGTTCTAGCGTAATAAGCCTAGCCATTATTAAGATATTAGGTTTTAGCCCCTAATCTTAAGCTAAATTATAATATCTCTAGAGCTACTTAATAAATTCCTTTTTAAATCTAATAAGAGGTTTAAAATATATATGAAAGGCTAATTATAAAATTTCAGAATTTATTATTAAGCCGTTGTTAAGATATTAAGGTGCAGTTTTTCCGATTTTTGGTGGGTTTTTAGGGTGAGCGGGTGACTGTGGGCGGATGAGTGGTAAGATACGTTATACTACGCGCGGCTGACGTAAGCTGTACGCGAAGCGTACGCGAGGGCACGGGGTTCCGCTAGGGAGTCTCCTATAGAGGCTCCTACGGCGGCGTTCCGTAACACTACCCCCCCCTCTTATAGAGGCGGAGCTCCGGCGACGCTGTGGTTACTATATATATATAAAAGGAACGCTTAAGGCATAGAGAAGGAAAAGAAATAACGCTAAAGGGGTTAGTGGTGTGGAGTTCTACCGGCTCTAATTATTAAATAAACTAATTAGGATTTTCCGTCCCTAGGATAGAAAATCGCTATTAGCTCGGTAGAAGGCGGTAAGCTAAACTAATATCTTTATAGTCCGCAGCGATATTATGTAATAAGGCTTAGCACCTAAGAATTCAACTAATTAGATAACTTTAACCGGTGGTTAAAGTTCCTGGACATCTTAACGATTTTTCGGTTACGTAATGGCAATCTACGGCAATCTAACGGCAATTTGCCCTTACGTAGCAGTGTATAACGGTTAAACTCTATAAGGGCTCCTATAGAGGATTAGGCACAAAATCTCTGCTTAGGCCTAGTTTTTACAGGTTCGCGTAGTAAAAGCCGCTAATTAGGTCCTTTACATTTTCGAAGTCTTCCTATAGTTGCCATTCTGGCTAATCTATGTCGAATCCTATATAGATAGCTCTATAGTAGAGCTGCCGTCCTCTACCTTTACTAAAGAATTTAGAGTTGATAATTCGTTTAACGGTCCACTCCTTATAGTTCTTATCTTTATTCTCATCTTAAATTAGTACTAGTAGGGGTTTAGGCTGTATCTATCCCGGCAAGGGGTTAGGCTAGTAAAGGTGTAGTAGCTATAGGTAAAATACAAGCTATATCCCATAGGTAGCTAGGGTAGGTAGGAGCTCTAGCTTATATACGGCTCCCTTATTAATAACTTATTTAATCTAATAGGGGCTAAGATTCTTATAATCGAGTAACTTTATAGGCCTCTGCGTAGAGATATTATATACATCTAGCTATACCTAGTCGTCAACACGCATCTCTAGTAGTGGCGTTCTATAACGGTCGGCGAAGTAAGCCTACTTTACTTAAGCCCAGGCCATTTCTCCCCTATAGTAGTTAAGTAGATTTTTTATACGGTCTGCATACTAGTTAATAAGTAGCATCTTAAGGCGTTTTCCATATAGCAGTTTCTTATTAATAGGTTCTGGTAGCTCTATACCGGATTAGGGGTAATAACCCTTATTTGTAAAGAATGGAGTAAGTCCTATAGTAGCTAAGACGTGGTTATTAGCTGCAAACTTACCTAGTAAGAGGTAATCTACCCAGTCGTCCTGGCTATAGGCAACAACCTATTATAAGTACGCCTTTATACTAGCGTTGGCGTTTTCTAGCTATCCCGCAGTCTCGTAATAGAAGGATATAGACATCTTAACAGAGATACTAAGATATTGTGGGAGGGTACGACCTCTCTAAGATAGGAAAGTCACAGTGCTGTCAGTCTGTCTGTCTGTCGGTCGGTTAGTCGGTTAGTCAGTCAGTCGTAATCAGTCAGTAGAACAGTCAGTAAGAAAGAAAGAAAAGAGTGTATTTCCGGTAACTGGTAAGGTCGTGATATATATAATGTAGAGGGAAGAAGGAAGGAAGCCGAAGGCTTTATAAATGTAAGAAAATACCAAGACAGTAGGCGACGTCCAATCTACACCACCACATACCTCCCCCACTAAGAACGTTGTCCCCTAACGTTCTATAATATAAAAGAATAGCAAAACGAAAGTATAGTAAAAGCAGAATAGATAAAGGAAAGTATATCCCTAAACGAACGCAGGTAACTATATCCTCAGCCTCCCTATAGAACTGTTCTACGGCGTCCTTCCGTTATCTATAGCTAAGATCTAATCTTCCCGCTAGTAGCAACTAGGACAGCAGTAAACTAGAAACAATAACGGTAGCAGTAGCGGCAGTAACGGTAACGGTAACGGTAATAGCAATAGTAATAAAAGTAGACAGTTAGCGCGGTAAAATAAAATAGAATTAGTTAGCGGTAGAACAGTCGGTAGAAGAACCCGGTAACAGTTAGTAAGTAGCAGGATATCCGGTAATAGAAATCTCGGTAGTAGTAGACGGTTAATGGCAGTCGGTCGGTAGCAGTTGGTCGGAGGCGGCTAGTCAGAACGGCGGCGACGGGGCGATCGAAACGGTAGGGTATGTCGGTCGGTAGAGCAGCAGTAGAAAGATCCAGTAGATCTAGCAGTAAAATAGATCCAGCAGCGGTACAGATCTAGAACAGTAGAGACAGAGCAGTCGGTTGAGACAGTAAGGACGAAATAGCTGAACGGAATAGTAACAGCAGCAGCGGTGGCGGCAGGGCAGTCGATTAAGGTAGCAGAGGCTCTGACTTAATTTAATCGTTCGGTTGGCCGTTTAATATCAAGACTCTGCATCTGGCACTGCATCGGTCTGCATCGTACGCAGTTTCTTAGTCAAGGCTCCGCCCGTGGCTTTGCATCAGGCCCTACATCTAGCTGTATGTCTGGCTGTGCGTCTGGCTGTGCGTCTGGCTGTGCGTCTGGCTGTGCGTCTGGCTGTGCGTCTGGCTGTGCGTCTGGCTGTGCATCAATAGCTCTGCATTGCATATTCTGCGTCCGTGTCTGCGTCCGTGTCTGCGTGTATGCGTATATAGCTGCCTTGACTGCTGGCCGGAGACTGTCTAATTGGTCGGCGACGACGTGCTGCAACTGATCGTTCGGTCGTTCGATTAAGGTAGAAAGTCGGCCCAGTCGAAGGCCCTAATTATTCTGATTTGAATGCGGAGACGGCGTTCAGCTGGTCTAGACTTAATGAGGCCCTGGCTTGACTCAAGGTGTCTCCTGCTGCATATACGACTGGGGCTTTGCATCCGTAGACAGTTAATCAAAGCTTCCGTGTAGACGTCCGATGTCAAGGTTCCGCATCTACCGTTCGATCAAGGCTTCGCATCTATAGGCGTCCAGTCAAGCTGCCGTAATGTTGTCCAATCAAGGCTCTGCACCTGTATGCTCCATATCCGTAGGGTCCATATACGACTCCGTGAGACTCCGTGTAAAGCTCCGTATCTATATCTACAGGAAAGATCGTTCTAGTTAACCAATCCGTAGACGTTGAGACGGGCAGCAATCGATTAATAAGGGGGGGACAGCTAAGGGAAGAAGCTCTCGCAAAGGCTCTAAGACGTTAATTAGCTGTGCTTCTGACGTTCTGTCGGCCGTATACTAATTTCCTAGTTAGGCCTAGTGCCTGTCTGTCTGCTATTGTAGAATCTTTGACTGCTGATCGAAGACGTCTGACGGCGACGGTGACTGATTCGATTTGACTGTGACAACGTATAATCAACTGACGTTTAAATAGGGTATTAGGTCGGTCCGACCGAAGGCGACGACTTGGCCTGTACAGGCGGCGTTCGACTGATCAGGATTTGACTGAGGCTCTGGCTTGACTTAAGGTGTCTTCTGCTGCACGTACGACCTAGGCTCTGCATCTGTAGGCTCTGCATCTGTAGGCTCTGCATCTGCAGACAACCGACCAAGACTCTAGCTGTGCAGTCGTTCGTCAAAGCTCTACATCCATGCAGTCGTTCAATTGGGGCCCTGCATCCGTAGTCGATTGAGGCTCTTAGTGTCCACCAGACGTCCAATCCAGAGACCTGTCTTAAGACTTCCTCCTTCGCGAGCATAAACGGCAGCTTCCAGTAGACTATTTCTGCAGGCCCGTTGCTTTCCTAGGGCGTCCTTTACAGCTACTTTCTTCCCTTTCTAAGCCGTCCTTGCTTAACTCTTTCGGCATATCCTTGGGCTTTTGCGGCTGCTTCTTTGCCCCCGCTGCTAGCTGTACACTCGCGTATCCTTGATCTTCTTCCAGCTTAAGAACCTTCTTAGGGTTGTCTTCTGCTTTTAGTCTCTTTGTCATTGTCCTGCTGGCTCTACGCTTCATCTAAATCGTCCTTAGTATCTTCAAAGCCATCCGGTAACAGCTTCTTAGCTATTATGGCTACCTCCGTCGCATGTTCCTTGCCCTTGTGTCCATAATACAGTCCTTTCGTTAAGACGATCCCTGAGAAGTGCTAGCTCCTACACGTCTAATTTCTGCTCCCCTTGTAATCCTTAACAAAGTCCTTTACTAGCTTGGCCAGATGCGGCTTAATTCTGTCTTCAGTCGCATGAGGATGGCTTGGGTTTATCGTGGTCAGTTATGCCCCGTGTACGACCTCTTGTAGAGCATCCTTGTCTTCTCTTATCTTGCAGTGCCTCTTTATATACTGCTTTGCCGTTTCCGCGGTGCTTGTTTTCCAATATTATGCTGCTGCCCTTATGCAGGTCCCTTCCTTGCCGCGGTATCCGTTCTCGTCGTGCAACTGGCGCAGTACTGAATTCGGATAGCAGTGGCAGTCGTGCTACGATTAGTCGTCGTTTAAATAAGGAACAAGGTCGGCCCGGTTGAAGGCTCTAATTTGACGACATTCGACTGATTTGATTTAGTGACGGCGACGTGCTAACATCGAGGCTCTGGCTTGATTCGATTCTTTAACCAGTTGTGGCTTCTGTACGGTCGCTCGACTAATTAAGGCTTCCATGCAGTTATTCGATCAAGGCTTTGCGTCTAGCTCTGCGTTAGGCTCTGCATCGTACAATCGGCTCTGTATCTGTGCAATTAATTAAGGCTCTTGGTGCCGTTCTTATTGTGCAGCTAGCGCATTATCGAATTCCAGGGGCGGTGTAGAGTTTTGCCGGCTTTACTGCTAAATGGACCAATCAGGATTTTCCGTGCCGGGCATAAAAAATCGCTATTGGCTCGGCGACAGGCGGTGAGCTAAGCTGACATCTTTACAGCAGGTCGTCGCAACCGATTAAGAAAGTAAACAAGAAAGGAGCTTTAGGAAATATAGTAAATAAGCAAACAAATAGAAATCTTTTATACGGCCGTCACCTACGTCCCCTCCCCCACCTTAGAACTTAACTGTCCCCTAGTCAAACATCCTACGCCTGCTGCGGAGCCTGCTGCGGAGCCTGCTGGTCAAGTGTCCGTCTCCAAGACCGTCTACAAGGATTAGACGATTTATTCTTCTTCCTAGCTTCAGCTATCTTATCCGCAGGCCGTAACCCAATCTAGATGTAATCTCCTGGTCGTGCATCTCCCGGTTGTATATTCTTCTCCTGCGGCGGAGCCTGCGGTTTGACGGTTGTCCTAATTATATAGCTATCTCTAAGGGTCTGCGGACGTTGCTGGCTGAGTGTTACTACTAAGTCCGTGGGCCGTACTCGATAGTAGTCCTCCCAGTTTGTACGCATTTTGTTACTGCTCTTTAGCACTACTCCATCATAGAAAGCAGTAAAATCCGTCTGTACCATAGGGACCTATTTCTACGCCTGTCCTTGCCCTTCTATTTTCTGATGTACCTGTCTATCCAGGTCTATTCCTTGGTACGTACGGAGCCAGTTCTTAATACCCTTTACTCGTCCTTTATTACCGAGCCACGGAAGTTCAGGTCTAGGTTAATCGCGTATTCCAGCAACTAGTCTTCCTCGATTAGACAGATATACAAGTCCTCGCTGGATAAGATCCTTTAAGCCCTAGTATTCGAACTTAGTAAAACGATAACTTCCTCCGCATCTAAAGGTCTGCTGGTCTTGTCTTTATATGCCTTGCTAACCCTATACGTCCCACTACGGCCGTCTAAAGGTAGTAGAATCTTGCGGATATTGATAGTCCTGCGGATATTAAGAGCCTTGCGGAGGTTGATAGTCTTATAGGATAAAGGGAGCTTGGGTGCTGTTCTGCCAGTCTTCGTATCCTTATACTAGGCTTTAAACTATAGCCTAGTCCGTGGGTGACTGCTGCTGCATTTAGACTCCTCTGTGTATACCTGGCCTAACTAGGTTAAAAAGTCTCCCTTCTCTCCTGCGGCTGATCTCATCCCTTTAAACCGGCTGCTAATTGTGGAACTGTTTAACTAGCTGACAAAGGCTCTGCTCCTTGGGGTCCATTTTCGGCAGACGATCTGCGCCCTTATATAAACTAAGCCTATCCTCTACGGCTCTCTATAGCTAATAGAAGTTAAAGGACTCTTATCTATCAGGATTAGCTCCCGTTTTAGCTATAGTATATCTTTAATATTTAAGCGGAAGTCCTTTTATAAACTAGTACCCTCGCTAAGCGTTCCCTAGATTGCCTACCTCTATAACCCTTTATGAGATTAGTGTAAACTGCCTATAGTACTTATGCACGCTAGGTGGGCTGCTCCTATACTATAGCATATAGGCTTCTAAGAATTCTACCGTTTCCATTTATCGAAAGTAGTCGCTTTTTTAGTATTCCGCCTTAAGCTTTCTTATAAGCTCCGTCTAATTGCTAGCCGTAAATTTAGGCAGGCTTCGGATCTACATCCCTATCCAGTAATCGCAGTACTTTGGAAGGCCCTAGTGCTTTTCCTTACTCGTAATGTGATATTGGGCGCATAGTCGTTCGTACTACTTAATAAACTATAATATGTCCTGTTTTATAAAGTACGGAATTCTAATAGTTCCTAGGGCTAGCATAGGCTAGGTCACAATATAGATCCTATCTTAAGTCGTTAACTGCTAGTTATAGGGTAATACATTTAGAGCTTCTTTAGGAGCTTACAGGTGGTCCTTACGGTTTATATCCTTTGTCTACTAAGGGTTATTAGTCCTAGGTGTTACGGGTAAACGCTACGGTAGGTCTGCTTGTATAGCTGCCTAAGGTAGGGGTGTTGGCTGTCCTAGCGGAACCTTAACAGGCGCATGCTGCGGCTGGTCTACTTATATAGCTATATCCCTTACAGAGGGCACCTGCTTCTTAATACCTGAGGGGGGGTCTCCCTAAGAGAGCATGGAGTCTTTATTATCTACTACCGCTAGGTCTTAATACGTTCGTCTATTTTAGCCTACTGTCGTTCTATGCGGTAGGGTCTCTTTTACTTCTTCACGGAATACCTCTTAAGCTGCTGCTGATATAATCCGGATAATTTAAAAGAGGATAAAGCTAAGCCAGAATAGGAAGCTTTTAAGGATAGATCAAATCTCGTATACTTGCGACCTTGCTTAGTATTATGTCCTTTGTTTATAAAGGGCAGTACTAACTTCCTTCGCCGCCAGATGTCTTAGATCTTATTTCCATCTAAATAATTAGCCTTTAGCTACCCGTCTTTATGTCTTTAATAAAGGTCTGGCCATGCTTGGTAATAGATCTTAGTAACTCCAACTACCAGTTAAAGTTGTCTAATTAGCTCACTAGTTCGCTTAACGTCCATATACGTAACTATTTGAGACCCTACTCTTCCTATAACTACGTGGATAACTAAGTCGGTAACTAAGTTAAGGTGGCAAAGAAATCCGATTTAGGTTAATAAACCCATAGTCTTTTGCTTCTTATCGCCACTCTTTAGCTTATGCGTTAAGTCTAGCTGTCCTATCTTTTTCTAGGTCTACTTAGTCCCCTCTGCTGTCCAATACTACCTAGCTCTCTACTTTTACTGTCTTGTCTGTCTAGCTGGCGGTTCTTCTATAGTTGTAGTATGTTCCTACGTGTCTCCTGTGTATATAGCACTAGACTTCTAATCTAAAGAGCTTGCCGTCGTCCCTACGTGGAATGCCATAAAATATATGGGAGGGTACGACCTCTCTAAGATAGGAAAGTCACAGTGCTGTTAGTCTGTCTGTCTGTCGGTCGGTCAGTCAGTCGGTCGGTTATAATTAATCAGTAAAACAGTTAGTAAGAAAGAAAGAAAAGAGTATATTTCCGGTAACTAGTAAGGTTGTGATATATATAATATAGAGGGAAGAAGGAAGGAAGCCGAAGGCTTTATAAATATAGGAAAATGCTAAGAGAGTAGGCGACGTCCAATCTATACCACTACAATATTAACAGATCCGTCTCTATAGGTCGGAGTTAAATTATATACCCTAGTCGGACGTAATAGAGTCGGGTATCCTATGTAGTTGGTAGACTTCGCGAAGAAAAGCGTCTGCGACGTTATTAACGGCTATGCCTTTAGTTAGGACGTAGTGACGTTCCTTTATAAGTCGGCATATTATTATTAGGATGTTCTTATAGGTATAACCATACCATTTACAGGGTGGTAGGTTAATAATAAAGTCTATAGCTATATCTGCCCACCGCTATATAGGGATTAGTAGCGGATATAGTAGTCCTTAGTACTTAGTGCGAAAGGCCTTAGCGCGCTTATAGCCGTAGTAGGCGCTTATAAAGCATTTAACTAAGTTTATTATCTTAGGCCAGAAGTAAAATCGGCTAAGAAGTTCGTACGTTCCTTTACCTAGGTAACCGCTTAACTAAAGGTCGTAGGCTATCTAGATTAGTTGCCATTATAGGTCTTCTAAATTAGGGATAAATAGACGGCCTCTATAGTAGAGTCTGTTCTCCTTTACTTCTAAGGCTACTATATTAATTTAGCCTAAGTTTTAAAGGCTAGTAGGTAGCTTACGGACGCTAGCAGTTTTTACGGCAATAAGTTAGTATAATAATGAGTTAATAGAGATATTATATACAGCAGCAATAAGCTCATTAATTTTAGGGGGCGGCTTTAAGTCTATAGCGTAAAGCTAAGGTGCAGATGGTTCTATTATAGGTAGCATACCAGGGGCTAGGTTTCTTACTTTTAAGATTATCTACTATTAGAACTAGTTATAGGGGTTATCCTCTAACTAAGGAAGATTTCATAAGCGGCGTGTTAGGCTATTAGGTTTTATACCTTATACTCCTAGCCTATATACAATTTTAAAGTTAAAACTAAAGAGGAACTTGTTCTAATATACTTAGCGTTAGTTTAGCTACTTTATAGTTATAAAGTACTTAAGGTTGCAATAATCCGCAAGGACTTTAGTTAGCTAATTAGGTTCTACTAAGGAGAGTTTTAATTAGAATTCTTTAAACGCTTATATAATTGTAAGGAGTTCTTTATTATAGATCTTATAGTTACACTCTTATAGTATAAGCTTAGACAAGTAGAATGCGACTAGGTAGAGGAAACCGTTATCGCCTATCTAGAAGAGGATGCCTACGTTAACGTAGTCTAAAAAGTCGGTTTTAAGATAAAATTATCGTCCTAGTATAAAGTAAGCTAGGATAGGTGCTTTAGTAAAGGCATTTTTAAGGACTTAAAACGCCTTCTTATAGTTAGGCGTCTAGGTAAAGCGTAAGTACATTTTTCTTCCTTTTATAGAAAGGCCTTTTATTCGTATTATTACTATAAGTAGTACTACTATACCTAAGAAGTTATATATAAATTTCTAATAGAAGTTAGCAAAACTAAGGAAGGCTTATACGTCCTTAATATAGTTAGGGGCTTACTATTTAGTAATTATATGTACCTTCTTAGGGTCCATATGGACACCCTTAATAGTAATAATTAGTTTAAGGTATAACTAAGAATTCGCATTTCTTTAAATCAATATAGAGTCCTACTTCCCTAAGGCACTATAGGACCTTTTAAACGTGCTTGGTATACTTAAAAGGGTTATTACTATAAATAAGTATATTATCTAGGTACGCCAAGCAGAAGTCATTAAGGTAGTCCTATAAGGCGTTATTAATATAGCTTTAAAAGGTACCTAGGCCATTATATACGCTAAAGGGCATAACGGTATATTTAAATTAGCTAAAGCGCAATATAAATGCGGCTTTCCATTTATCGTCTTCCTGTATTTAGAGGTAGTTAAAGGCGGCAATAATATTAAGCTTAATATAGATTTTGGCTTAACTAAGCCTCTTAAGGGTCTTACGTATAAGTGGTACTAGGTATCAGTTCTTAATCATAATAGTATTAAGTCCTCTATAGTTAACACAGAATTAAATACCTCCTTTTAGCTTCTTAGTAAGAAAAATAGGGGCGGCTGCTAGTAATATGCTAGGACAAATAAACCCTTTATTAAGGTACTCGTTAATATACTTTTTTATAACTAGAAGTTTATCTTTTAATATTAGGTAGGGGCTCTTATAAAGTAGCATTTTTCCTTATTTAATATTAATAGTATAGTTGTTAGGTTAATATAGGGGGAGTATATCTGCGCCCTTTTGTAAGTATATATTAATAAAGTCGTAGTACCTCTTAGGGAGGAGCTTGCAGAGTTCCTTATTAGTAAGTCCCTTTTTAAGCTTTATAAACTTCTTAAAGTCTAAGGTTAAGAGTTTATTAAGTTTTACAGGCGTATTATCCTCTAGGAGGTCTACTAGATCTATCCTATTACTATAGAGGACGTAATCCTATTCTTTATTAAGTTCGTATAGCTATAAATAAGAGGCTACTATAATAACCTAGCTTTTCCTTTATACTATATAATAGAAGGCTACGGCACTAATATAGTAATAGTTAATTATAGGTAGTGTAATTAGAGGTTCTTTAAGTTAATATCCTAAAGAGTAGGTAGAGGTGGCTAGGCTATACCCTAGGCAGGTCTCTCTGCAGTAGTTAGAGTTAAAAGTCACTTCTTTTTTCTTCTAGTTAATAATAGGGTTATGCTACTCAAGCTAGTTCATTCTAAGGATAATAGGGTAATTAGTAAGTAGTATAACGTAGGCCTAAAGCTCTTCTTAGTGTCCGTTTATATCTAGATAGAGTTATACTATATAAGTAATCTTTTATATAATATAACTACTATTAGCGAGTTATAGGGCGCGGGCTTTAGTAAGGGGTAAGGTTAATAGGTTATATTTACACATATTAGTAGCTCCGCAGTTAATTATAGAATGGTCTTTATATTATTTTTTAGCAGTTATTCCTATTATAGGTAAAACCATCTATTTTCGTCCGTTTATTCTAACTAAGTTATCTATTAAGCAGGCCGATATATAGATCCCTCTATTATTAGGGTGTCCTAGCTTACAACTTAGGGCTAAAACTAAGCATTTCCCGCTGCTTCCGCTGCTACTACTTCTTTATCTTATATGGTAACGGTACGTAGCAAGGTATTCAGTGTTTAAGGTATAAAGTTAGGTATTAGGCGGCGATTACTAAACCTAGCTATTAGGCAGTTCGGGTTTTCGCAATAACAGCCTTCTTAACGGCATCTATAGCAGCGCCCTAGCTTCTAAAGTAGCTTACGCTCTCCATCTAGGAGTTTACGTAGAAAGGTTAGTATAGAGAGGTTAATATTAGCTCCGGTAATAGTATTAGTAGGAGGCGTCGGTAACCTAGTATATATAGCTATAGTTAGCCCGGAGGGCTTTTATATAGGAGCCTTTAGGTAAGGGTTAGCAGTAAAGATCTAATTTAGCCGTTGTTTAATCTTCTATAGGGCTGCTACCATACTATAAACATTATTGTAATTATAACTAGCGGCGGCGTAACTAAGACAATAGGTAACCTTTTTAAGGAGGTCTTCCTAGTCTTTAGCATCGTCTTAGAAGAGGACTCTAGTATATTCCTAGAACTTAATATAGAACTCGTTAAATAACTTAATAGGACTTATCTTTAGGGCGCATAGTTTAGCTTAACTAGTAGCCACTAGGTCGTAGTCGTAATATATTAGGTTAAGATCGTTAAGGACCTTATAGTACATTAGCATTTTGTTAGGGTACTAAGATCCTAGAGGCCTCCTAATAGGATTTTGATTTTCCTAGAGGTCCTAATCGTCCTAATAGGCTCCTAGTAGGCTCCTAGCAGGCTCCTAGCAGGATTTTAATTTTCTTAATCGTCCTATTAGGGTCCTAATAGGAAACTAGTATTTCCTAATTGTCTTAATAGGCTCCTGCTAGGATCTTTAATTTTCCTAATCGTCCTGTTAGGCTCTAATAGGAAACTAGTATTTCCTAATCGTCCTGATAGGCTTCTAATAGGGAACTAGTATTTCCTAATCGTCCTGTCAGGTTCCTGGCAGGATACCCCTAAGCGATACCCCTCCTACCCCCCCCAAAGCG
>Ga0307515_10011886_pt1 | contig 16455 bp, 13 predicted proteins | sample 17_EM_MG_FD_194513 | JGI IMG/M metagenome (GOLD analysis project Ga0307515, IMG submission 194513) | Populus trichocarpa ectomycorrhiza microbial communities from riparian zone in the Pacific Northwest, United States - 17_EM | ecosystem: Host-associated > Plants > Roots > Unclassified | place...
ATTTTTTTTTTAAAATGACCCTTATATTTATTTTAAATGACATTAAATATATATATATATATATATATATATATATATTAAATAAGATATAAATATACATATCTCATATTAATTATTTAATAAATATTTGTTGAAAAAAATAGAAAAATATATATTCATTAAAAAAACTTTTCAATCATAATAAATATTTGTTAATAAACTACTTGTTCAATCTCTACTTGTTCTTAAAAATATATAGTTTGATCTTATCATTTTCGAACTATTTTGAATGATCCGAGGAAGAAAATTTTCAGATATATCTTATTCATGAAATCATGTGTGGTGATTACATAAAGTTAGTTTGATCTTATCATTTTTGAACTATTTATCTTATTCATGAAATCATGTGATGATTACATAGAGTTAGTGATTTATTCCGAGATCATATGAGCATATCAAAATCAATAAAGATATTTTAATCAAATCAAATATCTTAATAGATCTCACGTTTTTTTTTTTAATAATGTAGCCATGAATTATTATCGTGCATCAATGTTAAAATCTGTTCTTATCAAGTTTAAAAAAGATTATTCACATCCCAAGATGGTAAACCCAAGATAAGAAGAATGGGCCATTTTCACAAAACATTTTCATGCAAACTGGCCATTTTCGTAGCAGGGCCACAAAAAGGGTAGAGTCCATGTGAAAGCAGGATTTGCAGACCTCCTCGCCCCACTCCCTCTCTATCTAATCCCCTCCATGTCTCTCCATAACCCCATTCAGTTGGTTTCCTCAACGCAAAGAGTAAACATAACAAGACCAAACCCTCTCCGTCTCTTTTCCTTCCTTTCCCTTTACCCTCCTCTTCTTTCTATAATACACAAAGCAAGGTACCAACCCAGTTTTTTCTTTTTTCTCAGAAAATAATTGCTATCATCACTATTTTCCGCTTATGATCACTGATATTGTTTTTTCAAATTTGTAATTTTTTTTTAAAATCTTTTCTGGGTTGAATCCAGCGTGTGCTTTTCTATACTCCTGTAACCGACAAAGAAACGAGCAGGGAACATTTTTTCACTTTGTTTTCACCTTTACCCATATCTGATTGTCTTAGACTTGGTTTCTTCCAATCGTTTTTTTTTTTCTTGATCTGAATCGCCTGCCAAACTGGATTTCGGTTTTTGGGTATTTCAGAGCTTGCTCTTTTATCTCCTAACTTGCAGTTATTTTTTCCTGATTCTGTTAGATTTTTTTTTGGCTTTTATGTCTTCATGATGGTTTGTGTATTGGGTGCTTAGTATTGTAGTGGATTTGGTGTTCTGGGCTCTTGAGTGATGGAGATGATGGATTGTTGCATTAATGGTTGTCTCTGATCTGGGTCTTAAAGTGTTTTCTGTATATGAACTGAAATTAAAACGATTTTGCTATTTTTTCCTGGAAAGGTCCTTTCCTTTTCATTTGGTTTTATGGGTCTTGAGTGTTTCTTGCTTATTTTTAGTGTAATGTGTCTGGTCAATTATTATTTTGGGTTTCTTGTGCTAGTAGTTTGGTTACTCATTCACATTTTTGTTTCATGGCCTTTGTTGATCATGAAAGTTTCAGAACTTTCAGTTTGGCTTGTTATTAAGGAGCCAAATGAGCTTTTCGGCTTCTAATTGATGAACATATCAGTTTGACACACTGAAATCATGCTTTTTGAGCATACATTATCAACAATTGGTGCTCATAAGGACAATGTTTGGGCGTTAGTGTTGATTTTCTTTTGTGATGATCTTTTTCATGAATGGCTGTACTCTATGTGGTGCTTTAGGAATTAAATTAGTTATCAAAGGGGATTGAATTACCATGTTTAACCTTGTTTCATGACGGAATTAAATTTAACTCCAGGATAAATACTTTCTCTTGGCATTTGTTTGCCTCACTGAAGATGAAAGTTCCATGTTAGGGTGAGAATTTACCATATCGGGTAGAAGCTTAAGCTATCTAAGCATCAAATGTCTGTCTTTAAATGTGGTGTGTAGACTGGATTTTAGAAGTTAATGGAAGTGTCAGTTGATCCATTTCTTGAAATTTCTATAGGAGAATGATGAGTTTTATGAAAATAATCACTTCTCAAAACTTTAAAACCAAACATAATCCTGGCACCCAGTTCTTACAGTGGGGAATTTTTTGTTAGACTCAAGCAAGCTTTCCTACAATGGATGCTAATGTAGCATGATGAGTTATTGAGTTTCTATTGCTTTGGGATCAATGTATTATTACACTTTGAACCTCTGTTTTCGATGAGCAATCAGATAGTGTAATTTGACAGAGATAAAGAATAGTGACCTGGTAATTTGCCACCATTCTCCTACGTTATCTGATTTCAATAAGGGGCCATGTTCTTAAAGCCAATTATTTTTTGTCCCACACTGCATACTATGTTCAGACGATGTCATATTCTCTAATTCATGTAGTTTTATATGCCCCAAACTATCATAACTATGTATTTCCAAGTCATTCTCGCATAACTTAAATCAACAGGTCTTGTTATTGATGCTAGGCAGTGCAAATTGTAATATACAAAAACAAAAGTTGCAAGAAAAAAGAAAAAAAATTAAGCCCATCTTCAATATTTCTTACTTGGAAGCATTTGGCATGGTACAGATAATGAAAAGTGGAACGCCATTGCAGTTCATTTGAGGTGTTGTATCTTTCTTCAAGCTTTGCAGTTATTCTGAACCAAGTTGCTCTCAAGGTAAGTTTCTTTATCTCTGTACTTTTGTTTTTGTCTAAAAAATGGTTTAGCAACTGGTTCTCTTGCCAATTTAAATCCATGAACCAGAAGTTCTATCGATTCTTTCGAAACTCTGTCAATCTCATTCTCATGTGCAGTGGGTTTGAATGATGGATGCTGTACTGAAGTTATACTTTGAACATAAGCCTTTAAAGCTTAGCTGAACAGTTATATTTTAAGTTTCTATATGATAGCAGTTACTGCAAGACTGATAATTACAGGAGTTTATGCAAAAAAACCAACAGATGAGTTGGGAAAGACACCTTGAGAAAAGGCAACCCATAGAATGTTCAGTACAAGTGATATTGTTTTCTATTGTCTTATATATCATTTTACTTTGCTGTTGTTTGCAAGATCAAATAATCAAGGAGAACTTTTTTATGACTCTATGCCTCATCCTTACTTCCATTTTAACAAATTTTACTTGTCTGTTATACAGGAAGATATATATTGTGATACATTCAAGACATTTTTAATTAGACTCCTTAGTTGTCCAGTTACCATTGCTGTAATATATGGGCTGAGGTGAGCATTTCATGGGAGGTGTAGAGGATGATGAACCAGCCTCAAAACGCCTGAAATTAGCCTCCGGAAGGTTGACAGGTCTTTCCAACGGTTCATCTTTAACAGAGCCCATTGTTGGTTCCAGGGATTTGATGGCTCGCCCCCCACAATCTGAAGGGGACAAAGATGTTCTTGGTTCAAAAGGAGTTATTAAAAGAGTTGAATTTGTCAGAATAATAGCCAAGGCGCTGCATTCTCTTGGATATAAGAAAAGCTGTGCTCATTTAGAGGAAGAGTCTGGGATACCATTACATTCATCTGCAGTAGATTTATTTATGCAGCAAGTTCTCAATGGCAATTGGGATGAAAGTGTAGTCACATTGCATAACATTGGCCTAAAGGATGAAAACATTGTCAAGTCAGCATGTTTTCTGATATTGGAGCAGAAGTTTTTTGAACTTTTGGACGGGGACAATATTGTGGATGCTTTGAAGACATTGAGGACTGAGATTGCTCCTCTCTGCATTAATAATGGTCGAATTTGTGAACTTTCTTCCTGCATTGTATCTTCTACACATTGCAATTCAGTTGGTTCTTCCAATCAAGACAATGGAAGGATAAAGCCACGATCCAAGCTGCTGGAGGAACTGCAAAAGCTGCTTCCCCCAACAGTTATAATACCTGAGAGCAGATTGGAACATTTAGTTGAACAGGCTCTTACCTTACAACGGGATGCTTGCTTCTTTCACAACTCGTTGGATAAAGAAATGTCGTTATACTCAGATCATCAGTGTGGGAGAGATCAGATTCCTTCTCGAATTTTGCAGGTTAGGGCATATTTGCAAATGATGGCTTTATACGGAGGTTCTTTGGTTTTGATTGAATTCTGTGATGCAATGTTTTTCTTTATGAGCTGTTATATAATGTGTGCTTTGACCAAATTTTAGTTATACAGAGCTATTATCTTAGTGACTAAGTGGAAAAGATTTCTGGGGTCAGAAGCAGCAATGAAAGTTGAATCAATAATCTATCAGGGCATTTTTTTATTGGGAAAGTGAAAATTTTGATGAATGCTATTGCTTAATTTATATGTTTTTAGTAAGTCCTGTTTATGTTTATCTTTTGCTTTGGATTTTATTTCCATGAGCAGACTACACCTTTCCATTTTCAGTTGCTTTCTATGCATTTCTGGCACCACTAGATTGAGTCTTTCTCTTATTCCCACTGGAACAGATATTAGAAGCACATTCAGATGAAGTCTGGTTCTTACAATTTTCACATAATGGGAAATACTTAGCTTCATCTTCTAACGATCGATCAGCAATCATATGGGAGGTATAATTGTTTGCTTTTAGCATGTTAAGTTATTCAACTGTATTTCCATATTCTTTCTCTGCTGTTTTATTTGATTCCGCCTGCAACTTTCTGCCTGGGATATTTAATTGTGTGTTTCTCATATGGTGTCTTTAGAAGTTTAATCACTCTGTTTATGCAACCTTAGTAATCAAACACCATTAAAATTCTTAAATAATCAACTATTTCTTCCCCATAAGCATTTATAAGCTTCACTGGGCATGCCTTGTTTACTATGTGCAACCCCCCTTATTTGAAGAACAAGGGACTGCTGGAGGTCCAGATGCATCCGTGTCATTCTGCTCATGGAACAATTATATATGTTTCTTATGTGCCAGCTAATTTGTCATGCTTTCCAGATTGATGTAAATGGTGGAGTTTCTTTGAAGCATAGATTATCTGGTCACCAAAAACCTGTCTCCTCTGTTTCATGGAGTCCTGATGACCACCAGATTCTTACTTGTGGGGTGGAGGAGGTTGTCAGGCGCTGGGATGTTTCTTCTGGTGAGTGCCTCCAGGTTTATGAGAAAGTGGGCCTTGGCCTAGTGTCCTGTGGGTGGTTTCCAGACGGGAAATGGATATTTTCTGGCATCAATGATAAGAGCATCTGCATGTGGGAATTGGACGGGAAAGAGGTAGAATGTTGGAAAGGGCAGAAAACTCTGAAGATTTCTGATTTAGAGATAACAAGTGATGGGAAGCAGATTATAAGTATGTGTAGACCGACTGCAATTTTATTGCTTGATAGAGAAGCTAAAGCTGAGAGGGTGATTGAAGAAGATCAAACAATTACTTCATTCTCATTATCAAGAGATAATAGGTTCTTGCTGGTTAATCTTCTGAACCAAGAAATCCATCTGTGGAGTATAGATGGTAACATCAGGCTTGTTGCAAAGTACAAAGGCCATAGGCGTACCCGGTTTGTCATTAGGTCATGTTTTGGGGGACTTGAACAAGCTTTTATTGCATGTGGTAGTGAAGACTCTCAGGTATGAATTTTGATTGTTTTATTTATTTTTTTAATTCTTTAAAAGAAAGTATACTAGAAGCAGAAGTTTTGTTCATCTGTTTAATTACTTTTCCTTGTGCATAAACCATAGTCTTCTGCCTGGGTATATTTCTTTCTTTCCTCTTCACTAACCATTTTATCATGGGAGGGGTTGGTAATGATCTGGTCAGATCATTCAAGAGAAGGGCATTATTTGAATCAAATGTTGCATGTTAGTTCTTTGCACTTCCTAAGAAAGTCAAATGTTACATACATTCCTAAGCAGTTGAGATCTCGTGATTTTTTTCTTAAATTGATCACGGCCATAGGATTGCTGATACTGTGGTGGCTTTTCAATTTGTACTACATTGAAAAAATTATTCTGCTCCCTTATCATGCATGAGAATCACAATGGATATACTATTTGTTCTACATTGAAAAAATTATTATGTTCCCTTATCATGCATGAGAATCACAATGGATACTGACTAGTTCTGATAGAAAATAATTAGCTGGCCGACTGAAGATTTTAGGGAAATCTATTTTTCTTAAACAACACCTTCAGCCTCAGAAAAACTGAAAAAGCTTCAAATAGTGCTTTTGTTTCTGTGTACACTTAAATAGGTTTTAGAGGCTTTACCAAGTGTTTTAAGTGTCACTTATATTTTCCACAATATTACTCTCTTAATAAAGTTGAATGGTATACAAATGAAGCACTTGAAGGAATTTTACCAATAACACTTCAACCTTGTTTTTGAATGGATTAAGAGTGAGAATATAATCAGAATTTTGCCTTTGATGTTCTTGATCATTTTGCTCAAGTGAGGGGAATTTATAGTGCTAAAAATCAAACTGGTCGTTGGACATAACTTTCAAAAAAATTCAGTCTACTTGAGAATTAGTTAGACCATTTCTAGAATCGGTTAGACTGTTTTAAAGTTGTCGGACAGATTTTGGAATTTTCAAAAAAAAGTTGAATTGTTCTTACCAAAATGGTCACATCATTTGGAGAAACTAGAAGCCGTTTCTCTAAATTAGCTAGATTGATTTAGCTACCATAAGTCTTCTCTTGTTTTGCATGTTTTGGTCTTTTCTTGTGCTCGTGTTCTTTTGGGTTTGTTTAGGTTTTTTAGATGTGAAAACTATTTCCTAAATAAAATGTTATTTGGCTAATACTCATTACAAGTTCTTGATCTTTGAAGTAAAAAATAGTTATCTCATCATGTTTCTTGTTCTTGAACTTCATGTATCCATACATTGTTTTTTTATGATTTCCTTTAATGATTTTATTCTCATGAAACCTATTTAAATCATCACAAAGCTTGTGCAACACAGAAATGCATGTAATATATGTTTTTATATTCATTAAGTAGAGCTACTTGCCTTAGCTCTTATGCATGCCTTGACCTTGTATTTAATCATCATTGAACTTAAACACTAATGCATATTTCATACCGGCATATTTTCATAAAGGCATTTAAATAAACATATAATTATTACACCATTCAAAAATATCATAAACTTTTAGCATATAGAATAAAACAAGTTAAATTATGATTTTAAGACAAGTTAACATTTAAGTGTAAAATAAGTCAAACATTCAATTTAAAACAAGTTACGAATAACTCTTCAAAAGTACTAAACCACTTAGTTGGAAACGGACAATAAACTTTGTGTAATCAAATGAACAAAACACAAGATATCATTTGATCAAGTTAATGAAGGATGATGCAACTCATTAATCATATCAACTTGCATATGAATTCATACAGGCCAAAATTCAATCGTGACAACATATGTATCTCCCCTCATACTATATGCAACGATGATATAAAATAATACTACAATACATATATCAAATTTATATTATCATTAAAAGACAAGTTGTTTTTCTAAGATTATTTAGAGATGGACGAAGAAAAGTGGAAAAATGAGAGGAAGAAGAATGAAGAAAGAAAGGTTATGAGGAAGTGACAACAAATATTAGCTCATTCCATCCTTTCACTATATATAAGAAAAGAATATAAAATTACTGTATTACCCTTGACTCCACACTATATTTAATAATTGCTTTTGACAACACTCCCTTTCAAGATAAGACATTGATATCTCTCATTGCCATCTTGAAAGTATAATGTGAAACAAGTACACATCAGATTTTTTAGTCACAAAAGTTCACACACTCCATGTGCTTCTACCTTGAAGTAACTATTATTAGAAAACAACAACCCCTTTCCAGGAGCAGACTTTAGATATCTAAGGATGCGATAAACAACATCAAGGTGGGATGCGTGAGGATCATGCATAAACTGACTGATAACACTAACTGAATAAATTATATCAGATTGGGTATATAAATCAACCTAGCATCCATGCTTTGATATCTCCCCATTCCAACTACTTCATCTTCACAATCGACAAGGTGATGATTCACTTCTATAAGGGAGTCAACTGATTTATAACCCAACATCCTTGTTTCAGGTAGTAGATCAAGAATATACTTCCTCTAAGAAATGAAGATGCCCTTACTTAACCTTGCGACTTCAATTCCTAGAAAATAACGCAACCTCCCAAGGTCTTTGTTTTCAAATTCTTTAGCAAGATACTTCAACATATGAACCTCCTCATGATCATTTTTTGTCACCACAATGTCATTAACATATACAATGAGAATTGTTTTCTTGCCTTGGTAATGTTTAATGAACATAGTGTGTCTCCTAGTCTCCATTGCTTTGTTTGTACCCAAATCTAAGAATTGCCTTGATGAATCTATCAAACCATGTACATGGAGATTGCTTAATGCCATATAAAGTTTTTCTCAACTTGCAGACCTTGCCCTCTCTCTTCTCATAAGAGAAACCTAGAGGAATTTTCATGTACACTTCTTCCATTAAGTTCCCATGTAGAAAAGCATTATTCACATCTAATAGTTGCGAGTCCCATCCTAGGTTTGATGCAATAGATAATGATACCCTGATTGAGTTCATTTTTGCAATAGGAGCTGGCGTTTCCTGATATCCAATTCTATAAGTTTGGGTATATCTCTTAGCAACTAGCCTTGTCTTCTACCTATCAATACTTCTATCTGACTTCTGCTTAATGGATAAAACCCATTTGCAACCTACCACTCTCTCAACAACAGGAAGGGTAGTGAGCTTCCATGTGTCATTTTTCAAAATCGCTCTCATCTCCTTTACCATAGCTTCTTTCCGCCTACTGAAAACGAGATCTCTTTCCTCTAAAATGACCTGTAATGCAAATAAAAGCATTGAATCGACCGAAAGAAGTGCCCCTTCCTTTACTTTACCGATCACCATCGAGAAAGAAGAATCTTTCTAAATTACTTCTGGTCAGCGGGGCCTTCAAGCATCCGAAAGTAATCTTTCTTGATAAAGTCAGTTGATTAGGATCAAATTCTATCCCTTAGGAACCGTACGAGTAGCCAAGTGGATGCAAAGACTAGAAAGCCAGTGAAGAGGAGCCATCTTTCAATTTAAGAACATCCATACGGGTTGAAGGAATGAATAAAGGGAGCTTGAATGGCCATTTTCTTGAAAGAAAGATCTGAAGTTTTCAAAACAAAAATGAAAGAATGTGATTTGAGCAGATTTTCTTTTAAAGAACTAAAAAAAACTTTTCATGTTATGAAATCGGATATTTCTTTGTTTTCTGATGACCCCAAAAATAGTATTTTCAACAGCCTCCGTCCAATTCTGAGGAGGATACAAAAGCTCTATATGAAGGTGACAACCGATCCTACACAAAATTAGATAAATGATGTTCGGTACAACTTCAAACTCTTTTTTCTAAGAGCTATAGTAAGATCATCAATAGAAAGAATTAACATTTTCAGTGGAAGAGTTAGGAAACTTATAGTCAGAAGTATGTTGTAAGGTTGAATTCGAAGATGGTTCTTGGCTAGGTATAGTAGATTCATTGACTTTTGTTTTTTTCTTGCTAATGTAACCTGCTAAACCTTCTCCTGCTGTCCCTTTCTAGTTTCCCCATCATCTTCCTTAACTATTTCTTTCTCTCTTTCTGGTTTCTCATCACTCTTGCATTCCTCGATTTCTGCCAGATTTTCATCTCCTTTCTCCTTCTCTCTATCCCTCCGAGTTGCTCCCTCCAATCATGGTCTAGGAGTAAACAGAGTTGGGGATACCAATTACATATCTGCACTCTTGTTGACCTTCCTCTCATTTTCACAAAAAGTTACATCCATGCTAACAAACATTTTCCTACTTGAAGGATGATAACGTTTATACCCTTTCTAAGTAGCAAAGTATGCAGTGAAAACACATTTCAATGCTCGCGGACCCAACTTACCAACATATTGTCGATGCTCCTTGTAGGAACTTCTGAGCTCAAGAACTCTAAGTGGCATCCTATTAATGAGACATGCTGGAAAAAACTTTTTCCAGGACCATAAGATGAAAAAAATTTTGAAGACCAATTCATGTGATCATTGGCTCCTGAATGTATAACCCAAGGATCAAAATCAGAAATGGTGGAAGAACTAAAAGCTCTCACTGGCATAACTGCATGTGCAAAGTTGGATGAAGAGAGAGGATCAAGCTTGGCTATTAGATGTCCAAGTGTCTGAACCTCTTGAATGTCTAGGTTGTACTATTTATTGTATGGTACTATAATTACACAAGTAAGGAGCAGCTGTTGAAACATTCTGGAATCTCTAAAAAAAGGCATTGCTTTTGTTTGTTATTGTCATTCTTGAATTCTGGGTTATTAGTTTATAAATAAGGGAGGAGGGTAACTACGTTCAGCAGATTTGATGAATTTTGGCTGGCTGTGTTTTGGAACGAGTGTAGATGAAACTCTTTGGTTCTGGATATTTAATTCTGAAGTGTTTGAGTGCTATTATCATTTCTTTCTGAAGTTCAAATTATCTATATCTGCAGGTATATATCTGGCATAGAGGCTCGGGAGATCTTGTAGAGGCATTGCCAGGTCATTCTGGAGCAGTTAACTGCGTGAGCTGGAATCCAGCAAATCCATACATGTTAGCATCTGCTAGTGATGATCGTACCATTCGAATATGGGGCTTGAATTCCCTGCATGTGAAGCACAAGAGTGCTCACAGCAATGGCACCCACTACTGCAATGGAGGAACTTGAAAGAAACTCAAGCATGATATTTTCAGATAAATACTTCTTTTCCTTGACCATTGCTTTCATGTATATACTTTATTTTTGTTTCCAGCAGACATTGAATTCATATCAAACAAGCATGTGAATTGTGCAGCGACTTTCTGATAATAAATTTCTTATCATTTTTAACGTTGGATGAGCTCTTTTCTCTTTTTATTTTTTTTGATTAACGTGGGTGTTCGAGCCAGCTTTCGCGTACCTCGACTAATCCCACTGGCCTTGAAGTTAACAACCATGTAAGCCTCCAGTGGCTATTATATTAGCAACTATAGGGCTTAAACTTGAGATCATAGAGGAGCAAACTTTTTGGTCCCAAGCTTTTACCATTGGGGGTTAATTGTGGGTTAGATGGTAGGTCCTATTACGTGCTAGTTGATCAAAAACTTCTGGACAAAAAAAAAGGCTGTAATTTGTTGTTAGTTTTGTTAGGGGGGGAAATCTTGTGCTTTGTTTACTGTAGTTTCAAAATTAGTGTTTTTTTCCTTGCAACATTTAACTTTCCCAGGCCAGTTAGCTGCTTTTTTTTCCCACAGCCAAAGATAAAAGTTGAAAATATTTTGTCAAGGGGTTCTATCATTTTGGTCGAGCCTCCAATCAATCAAGTACGTGCTCTAAGATTTTTTTAGCAATAAGGAAAGCTGGACAACAGCTCAAAATAAACATCACATATTTCAATTTGATTTACAACAATTTCTTAGTTACGTTTCTTAAGCAACACTGAAAGAACTTGCAGCGCTCTCCACGAACTTTCTTGCTCCCTTGAACCATCTCTTGTCTCCAGCTTGTGCCTTGCAAATGTAAAGCTTACCATCTTTCACAGTGGCTGTGATAAGTTGGTGCTTGCCACCTTCATCTCCATCAGCAGTCCTTGTCAGCACTGACAAGAAGTAATATTGTTTCCCATCGATCACCGGAGTTGAGGTCTCCAATATGTTAGCCGTTGCTACGGTATTGGTGTCGAAACCACCCTGCATGATCAGTTTAGATTCACATGAAATAAAAATGCATAAACACTGCTACTTTGGGTGGATAAAAACAGAAAATTGTTCCACTTAATTCTTTAGTGGTCTAGTTTGAGAAGGTTTAGCACGTCTTATAAACAACATGAAAATCAAACGAATTATTCTGCAATGTTTCTCCGTTGTTTCGACAGTACCTCAGATGAAGTCGCAAACAAGGAGGATTGTTTTCCAAGCAAGTAATCCACCTGCAGTAACCAAAGCAAAATATTTGTCAAGTTTCTACCATTTTTCCAAAATTCAGACTTTGAAAGAAAGCTTGGAAGTAGTTAAAAACATCTTCCATGCAGATTTGAACTTCTGCATAAATTTAATGGATTGAGAATACGAAAAATGATTGTACCTTCGAGAGGAATTCCTCAGGGGAACCGTAGTCGGCGATGGATTTCGTGTCAGTTGGGGTGACCATGACAGAAAGGTTGCTGGTGGCATCAAAATTGTCCTCATATCTCAGAACCTGACCAGGGAACTCTCTCTCTTTGCTTGGATTCCATTTTGCTGGAACTGACAACTTGAATCCATCTCCATTGTAGGGCAAGAAGTCTGTGTTTGTCTTTGGCTTCCCGAAAATATTGGCTGCAACGAGCCATGTAAACTGATCAACTAGACAAATTTGATCAATTCTGTTTCTCGAGACAGAGTACCATGCCCACGTTTATGGATGGTTTGGAGGGTATCAGATTCAGAGGACATGAATTTCCCCTCTTTAGTCGCCTTTTTTTTTAGAATCAGTAAAATGTCCATTAAGAGAGAGCATTCTCTCCTTAATCACTCCAATCTCAAGTGAGTTGGATTAACCAGTATGTTCCTCGAGTGACTTCCCCCTATCTAAACTAGCTACCATCCAATATGATGAAATCAATACGGTGTTTTTTTTTTTTTTTTTCTTTTAACATAAGCTGAAACTAGTACAGTTTAACTCCTTCAGTTCAGAGGTAGGTAAAGCCAAAGACCACATAAATATGGGATACTTGGTTATGATTAATGCGATGGAGTTATTTGATTTTGCCAGTGAAGATATATCTATGGATGTTCTATTCTTGTGGATACTTACTGGTTTTATTGGAAAAAACCAGAGCTGGCGGTTGATTGTCCCAAAATAGAAAAGACAAGAATCATGGCATACATATGATGCCAACATGTTAAGCAGAACCTCCATAGAGTCCTGCTTCGATTTCAACATTAAAACGCATATACTACTAGCCATTTCAGTTCATCACTTACAAGCAATTAAGACAAGTATAAATAAGGAGCTTAGCTTATGTATGTTTTACCAGATTCACCATAGGCAGCATCAGCGGGAGCAACCTTTGAGCCAAGGGCAGCAGCACCAATGAGCACAGTGAGTGCCAATCTACGAGACACAACACCGTCATCCTCTTCCTGTACTGCCTGCTTCTGTGCCCTGCAAACCAGCTGGGCGGGCTTGAGGTTAACCACTTGGCGCTGTGATGATGAGGTTGATCTGGCAGGAGTGGTTAGTGCATGGTGGTGCAAGAAGCATGCAGTGGAGGCCATGTCTCTTTGCTTCACTACCTTCAACTAGAAAAGGTCGATTGTTTCGTGTATAATAAACTATCAAGCTCTGTTTGCTGGGCTTTGTGGTGCCTAGAAAACGGGTTTGGATGTTTGTGTTTGTGATATGTGAAGGGAAATGGATGGTTTTGGATACTGGATGATGAGAAAGAGATCAGATTTTTGATGCGGGATAAGGTTGTAATGGCTCTGAGTGGTGCCACCTGGAATTATCACTCCAAATCTTCTCTCTGCTCTTGCATTGGGGTCCATCACTCCATTGTGGCTTCATCGTAGGAATAGAGACAGGTGCATAAAATGCACCTTGTTCTCCTTCCCTCACACGTCCACAGCACAAATAATTCCCTTTCTAGCTTTTGCCGATCAAGTAGACTGTCACAGCCAGGTCTGATCTGAGCCCAGGAAGTCCTAACTACGCCTAGGCCTAGATGGTTTTCGAATCTTCTTTAAGACTGGGCTATGCTCAGCAGGACGGCGGATTTAAAGCCTGTTGAAAATGTGGGCAACCCACGTTCTCAAATTCAAATTCTTTTTTACTAAAATTTAATTTTTTATATATATTTTGAATTGTTTTGATGCGCTGATTTTAAAAATAATTTTTAAAAAATAAAAAATATATTATTTTAATATATTTCAGCACGAAAAAAACTTTAAAAAACAACTTGTAACGTGAAGTTAATTATTTTGATGGTTAAGATGTAGTTATCCAAATATCTTTTTTCTTCTTAATATTTTTTAGTAACTTTCGCTCTTTTCTCCTAACTTTTAGAAACCGAAACATGAAAAAAAAAGTTGAATTTTGGAATCAAAAGGTAAATTTCTAAAATAACATGAACTAAATAATACATAAAATAAAATTTTACGAATAAAGTGAAGTTTTTTGCTTCCAAATCTAAATGGATCTATTTTGTTTGTTATTTTTTAAGTTTCTCTTCATTTTTTTTAATTTCTTTTTTAACTACAACCTAAAGTCGATCAAAATATTTCTTGACATTTGTTACATGTAAGAGCATATAAATTGAAAGAAATATAAACATATAAAACCATGTTAATGTAACCTAGAATGACGAAATTATATTAAAAAAAAACTTGATAACCTAAATGAAAAAAATTATGCACCATGAACAGTGCAATGAACAACGCGAATCTTGGTGCAGTGAACTCCAATGTTACTTTTCATCAACCTTTTCTAGTTTATAGGATAATAGCATGCACCATCCACTCACGAGCCATTGCAACACATAAAAATCAAACACAATCATGAGTTCTAAGAAACTAAATTCAATGTTCAACAGGAAAGACATATCTAAGATAACCAGGTTCGATCGAAAGAGACGAAATGCAGACACAGGCAGGCAGGCAGGCAGGCAAAAGAATGAAAATATCTGAGATTAAATGGCCACAAGATTGTATTCTTTTGAAGAGAAGGAAACCCCATGATCAAAACCACTAGTTCAAGCACTCAAGCTTGGCCACTAATTTCCTGCAAGTCTATTATGCTTAATATTGTCTAGAAAACAGAAGCCCCTGGTTGTCCATGCATCTCAACTCACACAAGATAACTATGTTCCCTAGAAACTACAAGTCTCTAGGCCATACAATCTTCTAAGATCCAAGAACTTCGATGTAATTTTTGGAGGCGGATTATTCCAGATAGCAAACATATCTTGCTGCTTAATTTGCTCCCAAGTTTGCTAGATGGATTGGTGATCCATTTTGATTTCCTTCACGCATGGCATTCATTGGCACATACAACCAGCTGCCGATGTATCATTGAGCATCCCGATAATATAATATGATGAATGATTACTTTATACAGAGGATTCATGATACACACTGGTTTGTGTCGTTCCGAGACATAAAACACCTGCTAGTGCGTGCCATTTCCCTTTCCCTCTGCTCGGCTTGGTGGTTTTGACCATTAGTTCTGACTTTGTCTGTAGCTTGTATAATGGCGGTCGCATCAGAGACGACGACGCACGCTCATGGAGACAGAGTGCCTTCTGTTTGTAGTTTGTACACGTCTTATTTAATTGTATCCCAAGTCAAGCAGTGCCGTAATCAAGTCCGAAAGAATTCCTTGAGAGAGTGATTCTGTATTCAGTACGTTAGCCAACTGGGTCAACGAGCATCAACTCTCGAGCCATAGATTATTGAAAAACAAACGAAATACAGAGCTAATCTTTTTTGAAGATTCAATTTAGTCCTTCTCTAATCAGGACTCATAGATAGAAAATGTTGAACGGGACCCATTGGACAATGAACAAAAAAAGATTCAAAATTTTGAAAAAACATACAGCAGCTGCGTTACTAAATACGTTTTATGATTAATTTGCCTGGAAAATAGAACCATATATATTCCCAATCTGCATTTTCGTTCTCTCTCCATGTATAAATTCGTATCAAACTCGAACCCACGCTCATTCAATTTTTTATAGGAAAAAAAATATAAAAGCAATGCCTAACTCATAAAGTTATCAAGACTCTGGCGCAGCGGTAGATAATTATTGGAGAGTGAATGGCTCGTGATTCACTGGCTGCGCTGGCTTTGTCCCTGGAAAAATACACGAGGACGGTTGGTGGAGACAAACAAAAGACACGCGAATCACGTGTTTAGGATAAATAAATTAATGGAATTAGATGGATATTTTTCTCTCGGGGGGTGTAGGATACTGTTCGGATGGCATTTTGTTCTACCCACCTCTTGCATGAAGTTTTGGTAACCGATCTAACTGCTATTTCGTAGCGGGGTAGTTTTTTTTTTATGTTTTAAACGTATGTTTTATATGAAAAGATATTAAATAGATATTTTTTTTTATGATTTTGATATGCTAGTGTTGAAAATAAAATAAAAATTATTTTGATATATTTTCAAGTAAAAAACATTTTGAAAAAACATCATGCATTACAATACCAATAACACAAAATAAATGTTTGTTCTGGTGGTCAAATATGCTTTCCAAGGTGTTTTTTTACTTGAAAAAATAATAAATTGATGTTTTTTAGGTGTTTTTTGATAGTTTTGATGTCTTGATGTCAAAAATAAAAAATAATCTATAAAAATATATTTTCTTGATGAATTTTTAATTCAAAAACACTCTGCACCGCATTACTAAACATACACTTATATAATCT
>Ga0307515_10011887_pt1 | contig 16452 bp, 20 predicted proteins | sample 17_EM_MG_FD_194513 | JGI IMG/M metagenome (GOLD analysis project Ga0307515, IMG submission 194513) | Populus trichocarpa ectomycorrhiza microbial communities from riparian zone in the Pacific Northwest, United States - 17_EM | ecosystem: Host-associated > Plants > Roots > Unclassified | place...
TCAAGTGTATCGCTTGCCTGAGTTATGATACATAGGGTCTGCTATCGGCCCGCCTCGTTCAAAGAGCTGGGCAGCGGGGAACCCTTGTTCATGGAAAGTTTGGTGATCGCTACAACACGCCTGGCGATTGCGTATTAGGAGTGGCCATCATGTGGGTCTTCAAGTTTAAAAACGCACCGGGGTGGAACCAACGACCAGTTCGGGACTGTATGTCGATGCGACCTTGCTTACCAGGTCGATAACCTCCTGCGTGCCAATCCTGTTGGGGTCAACGTTCTTCACGCGGCTACTATGTGAAAATTTGCGAACTTTGGGAAAGCGAGTTGGGGAGACTCCCCGGGCACATGATATGCGAGCATGTCAGAGTGTGCCATCAATGTGACGTTTGCTCCTTGGTCCTGTAATTCGCCTGTAAGACACATTTTGTCAAGGTTGCTGTGGTACCAACACGTCGGGACGACTCACGGGCATAACCACGAGATCCCCAGAGACCTTGTTCTTCACCCGCCTAACAGCAGGTTAGTATCAAAAACCATAGTCCAGCCGAGCCGCGTGGAGCAAACTCACAAATGCCACTAGCTGCACATTGGACTTGAACAGGATACCGTTGGTTGCAATTGCGCGCGCGATTGAAAGAATCGCTACCGTGCCGGATCCTACGAGACTTGAGGTTTTCTTCCTATTTTTTCACTCAGAAACACTCACCATTATCATCTCCTCCCGGGGCGCGGGGGTTTCCGAGCGATCCCCGGCTGTCATAGTGAGAGCTCAAGATTATCGTGCCCGCGGATTCATCCAAAGGTTGGTATTTACTAACAGAACGGAGTCCTCCTTGAGCATTGATACCATAACGAGAAGAAGTAACGCACCAGACTACGTTCGGAGCAAAGCCCACCAAGAACGGCTTTAACTCACACTCCGCACCGGTTTCCTCAATCTGTTCGAAGATCCATTCCGCCGCTAGTCGGGCGCCATCAGAGAACGAGCTCCTCGAAAGGATAGGGGAATTGTGATCCTCGCCAGTGAGATACCGGACGTCGTTGTGTAGCTGGGAGACCGATAATCCCTCGACGATCCAGGCAATGTTGCCATTGTATTCCACTGAGTCGGTCCAGCGTCTGATTCGTTCTTTGGCTTCTTCAGGTACGCGACGGAATGGGGCTGGGATCCTGGGGAGAGCATAGGCTTTGCAAGAGATGGGAAGGGCTTCGTCGATATGTGGGAGGAGGTGAGGGGAGATTGCGAGGATTGCAGAGGACTCCGTATAGTACGGAATAGTGTACATAGGCGCATCTGCGATGAGCGGCCATTGCGTACCAAGCGTCGCTGGAGCTCCGCCGGTCGTGTGAGCAGCGAGACGCTCGAGTCCCCCGAGGAGGGTATCCTCGTCAGGTATTGCGCCCTCGATTGCCATTTTCTTGACGAACAGGAGTTCGTGATTTGGGTGAACAGGAATCAGGCTCGACTCCCCACCCAGTCTCAATTTGAGCTCGGAGGGGTCACAGCGGAGATCCGGGTCCAGCATGAATAGACTTTGGTCGCCGTACGTGCCATAATACCGGTCGGCGAGACAGCTTTGGTGGACCAAGTTGTTGAACCTGTCTAAGGTCGCGTTAACAACCAAGAGGTTGAGTAAAGCCGGCGCAGCAGGGAGCAACATTGCGGGTACAGTGCAACGAGGAGTGAACCACTGGGCTCTGAGATCTAAGGTTCCGCACGAGGCCCCTAACAACTTGACCGGGCTCTGGTGGGTGGCGCACGGAAGCACCTGACTTCAATTGGCCAAGCGCCCAACTTTCCACCCCGCCACAACCAAGGTACATATGAACTCGCCCTCCCCCGAGGGGACCACACGAGCGAATCCTCAGCCGCAAGAGTCGGTGGTCGTCCAGATCGACCCGAAGTGGTGCGCTCAATCCATTGAATTGCCATGGCAGTCTGACCGTTACTATCTTCCTGGTCCAGCCTCCATTCCGCCCTCAAGGAGTTCTTTGAATCACTGACCCGACTTCTTCGCTCTTTACCGCAGGGAATCAGAAGGGTTTTGACTGTGACTATGCGAAAAAGTGCGACGAAGACTTGAACACATCCCTCACCTTCGTAAGTCGGTTTGTTTCCACACTACATTCTGAACGCTGAATGCGGAGGTACTCGGGCTGGTCTGTTCTCTGCAGTCGGTTCAGTTTTTATCATCGGTGTCCAATCAAAACTCGAGCCAGATCCGAACGAGACCACTGCTTCCTACATGCGGATCATGATCCACGCTATAAACAGTTCACTCTTCCCCGACCCAAACCCCGACTCCACCACTTGGACAGGACTTTCCCCCGGGATCAACACCGTCCAGTCATTGCTCTACACCAGCCTCGCAACCTCACTGTTCGCGGCTTCCCTCGCGATGCTCGATAAACAACGTGGTGGCTCGGTTGCCGACAAATTTAAAAGCCGGGACAGACAGCGGAAATTGGATGGGCTCGAGAAGTGGCACTTTCGCCTAGTAACCGAGAGTCTCCCGGTGATGCTTCAGCTTGCATTGCTGTTACTTGGGGGTCGCTCTCAGGTGGATGCTGGACACGGCAACCCGCTCGTGGTTACAGTTTCTTTGCAGGCCCGCGACGATCGTTGCGGCTATCAGGCGTCTTGAAGAACTTCAGTGTTGGAACACCGTCGAAGTCATGATATTGTGGGCCTGGACTTTGGGCGTTGTGAACGCGGCAGACCACGATGTTTGGAAGTTGATTGGGCACGATACTCTCGGGTTCTATAAGACGCTTAGCAGCCTTGTCACGGCACATCACTGGCAGGACCTCGGAAACCACGCGCATGCAGTTCCTCGCAGAACACTACAGTAGCTCTCCTTGTCGAGTGGGAAGTGTTCGACGACCGGTTCTGACCACGGGGGTGCCGCATTCCGGGTATTATGCCGATTATACCGATCTTTACGTCTCTCGGGTTTGTCAATTGAGGAGGCGGTTGCAATTGAGGAGGCAGGCAGGGGAATGGATGTGTCGTTGGGACGTTCTGTAACACCTATCCCATTCATGGACTGGGCGTGTGATTATCTCTATGACCTTATGCCACGCAATGTTCACCCTCGCTCAGCCTGATCGTGTATTGCCGATTCCTCCCCCAAGGATTGCGGCGTAACCGTTCCCATATCGTGCCAATCTCATAGATATTGAGGTCGCGCGGCGGGAGGTGAAATTTTGCCGGAAAGCGGTTTGACCTACTGTCTGGCGTGTCTTGAGGATCACAGTGAACGCTCAGGTTTCGCCCTAGTGGTCTCACATTTTTCCTTGGTCAAAACGTCCGAACTTACCCCGAGTGTTCACCGACTGGGAAGAACGGCTGTGTGATAGATCACCGGGAATTTCCTTAAAACCCTCACTCTTTTCTGGGCCCATAAGAGTTGTACATGGTGCATTTGGGAACGAGAGCGTTGCCAGGTGTCCATCTCTCAACTTTTTTTAGCGAGGAGGCAAGCGTGGGAAAAGGTCTCCAACCCCTACGTGCACGTGGCTACCAACTCCGGCAAAGGCCAAGAAGTCGAGAATTGTCGAGAACGGCTTCCTTCCTCAACGCAGCCCTATCTCCTTTGCTTTTAACATCTCGGGCGATCCGAAGATCGACATGGACGCTAGAGGGCCACCAAAGTATGCTCAAGTTTTCCTGATCGCGTCAAGCTCAACTGAAACGCGAAACGCGTTGTTGGTGTCCACAGGCGGAGAAAACTTACCGATAAGGAGCTGCCGAATTCTTTGAAGCACCATGAAACGTTTTCAGCAGAGGCGCAGATGTATCAGGAGCTGTTGGAGATGGAGAGGAAGTTGGACTGGACGATGATGAGGAAGAAGGTCGAGATCGAGGACGCGTTAACAAGGGTTCAGCCGGTGCGTCAATTCGGCTCTCTTCATCCCTGAACGGCGTTTTCACGATCCTGATACGAGTAGGTACCACGGACGCTCCGGATATTCCTCAACCACACGGTTTCGGGCCAAGTGTGGCAACATCCAGAAACTGGCGACCCTACCCACAACTTCGATACTGGCCAAGGTATCCCTGCATGGCAACTGAAGATTGAAGGCAGAGTTTTAGAGGTACGCTGGCAGAGCCAAAGACCGTGTTCTCCGCTCTGACAGCACCGTAGCTTCCCGGCCAACGTCCGAAGGACAGGCTTCCGCTTCCAAAGTTCTCCCAGCTTGTGAAGCGAATGGTTGTGGAAATTGAGCGGAATCCAGGGGCATATCCAGATGGCAACGTTGCTGAGGTACGTCTTCGGGGTTGTGACTCGGAGGAGGAACTGAAATCAACGACGTCAACCCCAGTGGCCCAGAGCGCAAACACAAACACCACCCATGGACGGTTTTACATTACGCAAAACTGGTGACGCACCTGCGAGGGTTCGAATTCTCCTCTACCTCAATCACCAACCCTCCCAGTACAAGCTTCACCCTGACCTCGGTGAGTCCCATCCTTTGCTGTTGCTCCTGTTAGAAGCCGACACCCGACAGCCAATCTCCTCTGCCTGAAGGAGGATTCACGGATAAACGTGATCCACGCCTTATGGAACTACATCAAAATCAATGGTTTGCAGGACAAAGTTGAACGAAGAACAGTCAGAACGAATGACGAACTTCGCGCTGTGAGTTCTCCCGACAGCGAAGTTTCGCCCCGGTGCTGAGAACGACTTTTGCGCAGCTTTTGGGTGTCGAAACCGTGTATTTCCCGCAATTGCCCGAGATTGTAAATCGGTTCCTCATACCTCCGGACCCCATCGTGCTCGAATACGTGATAAATCCCGGAATCGCGCCACCTGAGCGACCCACTGCTTGGGATGTCGAGGTCAAGCTGGAGGACCTGTCTCTCAAACATCGTATGAAGAGCGTCACACTTGACGCCAACCAGCCCACTCTGAAGACGCTTGGTGATATTGATGACGAGGTGCGTTACGCTTGCGTGCTGCCCGCTTAGTCAGCGCGGTTTCTCATACCCCGACAGATCGCAGTGCACATACAATCATTACACAATTCGGCCAACAAATCCACGTTCCTCCGCTCGTTCTCACAGGAGCCCGCGGAATTCATTCAGACGTGGTTGGCGTCTCAGTCCCGGGATTTGGAGACCGTTCTGGGGAGTGGGATCTCGGATGGTGCTACGATTAGGTTGGAGGATCTGAAGAGGAGTGAGTTCTTTAAGCTGCCTTGGGTGGAGGAAGCGGTTGCGATCCAGCACGGGTTCGAGCTTTCGCAAAAGAACTCGTGATTTGTCGGTAGTCTTGGTTTCCTTGTTGTCTTGTTGTCCCTTGTCCACGTCCTTGAGCGAGCAATATTAGCTTTGCCGTTTGTAGTCGCGTATAAGCACGGTCGTGGGCGAGATTTAATCGGGTGCGGTTGCTGGTGGAACCGATCGGGTGGGACCAAGTGGTCCAGGCTGATCAGACCACTCGGTCGTTTATTGCCCCGCCTCCTCGCCCCACGGTCCACCCTTGTCTAGAACCTCATTCACATACCCCTATACCTCCCCCAGGTCTTTGAGAGATGGCCAGCAAGAAAGTGCGTGCATCTGACCTCCGTTGTTGACTGCAGATGGCTGACAGAATACCGGTCTCAGCTGGGCAAGCTGCGTCAGGTCGGTCGCTCTATCCCCGAACAATAGCTGGCACTTATTTCTACGCAGTGGGCCGGAGAAGTCATTTCTTCCAAAGACAAATCGGCCGTCACCGACGAGTTCAAGGCACTAGAAAACGATATAGAACTTCGGCGCAAGGGAATCGCTAGGTCTGTTATGCCGAATCGAGCTTTGACCAAAATTTAATGTGGGCTTGGGGATATACTTTTTTTTGTCGGTTTGCAGGCTCCAGGTCGTGTCGGACAACTATTACCGATTCTTGTCAAAGAAGAAAGCGCTCGAAGTCCATCCGGAAGAACCTGGTAAACTGTCCGCCCGCGATGCGTTCGGGATCGTGATGATTTCTCATGGAGAAGAGTTCGGGGAAGATTCCGCTTTCGGCATGTCACTGCACCGACTCCCTTGTTCATACGGTGCCTGTACTCATTGGGTGACCGATTCACAGGAACATCTCTCGTAAAATTTGGTCAAGGGATGTGCAAACTTGCCACCCTGCAGGAGACACAGGCTTTGACGTTCAAAGACACTTTCTCCGCGTCGCTCAAGATGTACCACGACGAGGTCAAGGAATACCACGTCCAAAGGAAGAAGCTTGAGAATCGAAGGTCTGCGGGTTGAGTGTGAACGATCAGTTCGTTGTCGCTTACTGCCCTCCGCAGATTGAACTACGACGCTGCGATCAGCAAAGTCGAGAGATTGAAAAACCCCAAGAAGGATAAGGACAGGGAAGAGGCTGATGTCGAATTGGACATCTGCAAGAGCAAATAGTGAGTGTTTTCTACAGCCCCCGAGGCATAGCTAAGACTGCCCAACAGTGAGGAGACATCAGAAGATGTCCGAGCCCGAATGCACGCTATCCAAGAAAACGAGATCGATCAACTTCGAGAACTCTCTAAATTCCTTGAGATGGAGATCAGATTTGCAGAGCAGCATCTGGATGTGCTTAGAGGTGTCAAAGACGATTGGATCGACGAGTTCGTGGTCATCTCCACTATACAAAAATTTTCTGATCCCGTTTCAGTGTAACCTTGGAGCACGTCGCTGCTTCGAGATCTCCCCCTCGCCCGTTCGCGTCTGCACATTCCACTCCCGACGCTGGACAAGGGTCCATAAGATCCCATCGGTCAACACGGTCACAGGTGATCGAGTCCTCTGATGAGGACGATGTGGTTCCGCCATCGAAATTAACCAGGAGAAAGTCTTCAAGCGCTAGACGCAGGTCCGATGTGGACAAGCGTCCATCCCGTCCTTCTTCAAGGACATCGAGACGAAGGGCTGATAGTGCCGCAACGGTTGGAACCAGTGATAAGGAGAAGGAGAAGGATAGGTCCTCTGTCCGGTTGAGCGTTGCGGGGTGGGCATCCTCCGCAATCGATTCAATGATGAACGGGCGTGGGAAGAAGGATAAGGAGAACTTTTCCACTCTAGAAGATGGAGAGGGCGGGGTTAACAGTGAAGAAAAGAGCCCAGTCACACGGCCACCGCTCCCCCGCAGGCAACTTTCCAAATCACAACCTGGTAGCAAGAGGAACACGCCCTCGAGCTCGCCTTCGACCACTTTCAGGAGCTTAAAATCTTTCACGGGTATTTCGGGCACACCGAAGGTGGTACGGGCCGTCGACGATTTCTCCGGGGCCACAGACGAGCTATCATTCAAAGTTGGAGATGAGATCGTCTTGTTGAACGAGGTGATCGAGGGTTGGTGGATGGGTGAGCTGCGAGGCAAGAAAGGCTTGTTCCCCACCTCGCATACGGAACCGATACAACACCCGCCTTCTCCTGTGAAGCTACAACGGCTTCCCAGTTGGAGAAGGGGATCGGCTCCTTCGGGCACGACATCCGACGAAGACATGAGCAAGACGACTTTGGTCAACCAAGACGACTCGGATACCTTCTCTCATCTCATAACGAGCGACGACGACGATCATCCATTCAGCGATTCCAACTATCTCGTCACTCGCAGCACTACCACCCCATCCTACCCGTCCTCCTATACCGGCCATCGTCCCCGAGACAGCACCGCAGAGGACGAGAACGAGAACGGTTATAATCCGCTGTTGAAGAACGATTCTTACGGGGACATTCAAGCCCAGCACGAGCCGCCTCCTTTAGCAACGCAGCCTTCGTTCGGAAGGAAACCACCCCCGCCCCCACCCCCTCCAAGGAGGAACCCAATCCTAGGTCTGGCACCACCACCTATACCACAGAGGAATCGGACGAATTCCTCGATATCCTCCCTCAATTCTAACCCTGCCAGCTCGTCACCATTTGATAGTCCGATGCGGTCGACGTTTAGCGTGAACGACACCAACGCGAGCACGAATCCATTTGACAGGAAGTAATAGATTCCAACGTTGGCGTTCGAGACTCATTCGCTCCTTATCGTGATTTCCCGGGGTCCAACGTGCTTAGATCGGGCTTCGGATCTGTTTTCGGGTTGCACTTATCTATCTACTTATTTCTCCTTCCGATCTTTTCGCGTCGCTAAGGGGTCCCCTTTGTGTTCTATCTAGTGCGCTTGCTATGCAGTTACAAGCTCGGTCACATCTAGCCGTTATAAACAGGTGCTCGTATTCCGCTCAGCTCCAGGTCTCTTCAACGAGTCTCCCACTACGTTCCATCGAACTCAGGAAATCGGTAGCATCCTCGTCTGACATTTTGCCGACCTTGACGGCTGCGTTCTTGATGGCGGCTTTTACAGCCATGGGCATCTTGTTTGAGGACCTGGAAAAGGCGTCTCAAGTCAGCGAGAGGCCCATTCGCTAATCGCTGATCCGTGGAGATGGTGATCACCCTGAGATATATACCCATCCGTTCCTCTTCCCAACCACATCCCAGATATGCTCTGCGTCCCGTTCGATGAGGTGCTGCACATATATCCTTCGGACACCCTCTGGACCGTCACGGGACGCAGCGAGTCGGTAGTGGAGGTCATCGAACTTGGCGTGACTTTCCCACTCAATGCCGTAGTGTTGGTCTTTTGTCGCGGATCTACAGCCAAAATAGAGCGTGTTGCCTTTTTTGGGGGGACGACCCTTGAATGATGCATGGAATGATGTTGGTGTGTGTCGGAATATCTCACCTTTTGCGCCGAGCTTCAGACGGTGTTGGACGATGGCTCGCATGGGAGCCACACCCGTCCCTGGACCGACGCAAATGATTGGGGTCTTAGGATCGCCCGGAAGGGTAACAAATCCTCTAGAGATCCCAACAAAGATAGTATCGCCTTTCGAAGAGGTCAACAGGTGGAAGTCGTCGCCACAAAGGGACGCGAACCAGGACCTACCTGGGACCAGGGTTGACAAATAAGACGTGCATACTCCTTTCCGTGGAGCCTTCAGGCGGGTTCTGTAATTTACGATTGCAACGCAAAGGTGTATTTCCTTCGGGTAACTCTAGTGTTTTCCTCAGTTCCGGATCGATTGTTACCAGGCGAAAGCGTATACCTTTACCGAACTTGCGATCGAGAACTCTCGGGGTCGTAGTGGGGGGAACACGTCGAAGATATAATCGAGGGGTATCTGTATGGAACGGAACTCCTCCAGGACCTCTTTGATTGTCCTGCGCACCATCTGTGCGTATTCGTAGAGGTCATCCTATGACGAGGTGAATCAATCTTATTCAGGCCAACCCGAGAAGTGATACAAAACGCACCGCCCATTCGGGAGTAATAAACTCTTGCAATTTCTCCTTTTCCAGGGAATTCCCAGCGAAGTGGTGTAGGATCTCAAAGAACCCGTATCCCGGAACAGCATTTATGTTCAGATATCTAGTGAAAATCGTCCTTAACGTAGCGGAAGGTGGGAGATGATCGGGAAGCGTTTGATCTGAGAGCCCATCGATGAGTGCAATATCCATCGGAACGTCCTGTACTCACCTCGAAATGAAATGTCAATGGTACATGGGGAGTCGGCGATGCCTGACCAGCCCATTGTTGATAGGAAAGCATCGACGTCTTGAGATGGAATTTCCGGGTGAATAACCGCGACGTCCCCAGGGTCGTAGCTGATCCAATTACTTCACTGAATATAGGATGAAGATGAAGAGATGCACCACACCTAATCTCATCATCAAACGAGAGTTCTAAGTGCCGCACGTCTTGATACCAGTCCGGAGATGTTATTCGTCGGTTACACCGCAACTTCGCCATATGGTATTGCTTATCCAACGACAGTGGGTCAGGGATGCTAGAATCCGTCCCGTCCTTCAATATCATTGTTACACGTGGCGGTGGCAAGTCTGAGGGTGTGACTGGAACAGTGCCATCCAGCAGTGGATACATCTCTAGGAGTGCCGAATACAGTTGGTCTATCCATGGATTTAAAGCCCCGTCAATCCTAAAATGCATTCAGAAAAAAAACTAATATGGGAGTTGTGCGTGCCAACACCAACCCAAAATGATGTTGGTCATCTCCCTGTCCTCTATGACACATTTGTGTCGCGCCCAAATCGACCAGTCGACGCGATAACTTCTTCGCTGGCCAACAAAACTTCTCGTACGATGAGTCACCCAAACCGAACACGGCGAAATGCAGGTCCTCGAGTATATCACTCGGTAAATCTGATCGAAGAAGCATATTCCAAAGCGTAGTCATCGACCTAGGTTCTTGTCCTGAGCCCGTCGTCGAAACGACGAATATTACGAGAGTTTCGTGGACGAGGTCCGACTGCACATTCCCATAATCTGATAATGAGACCGGGTTCTTCCGAGAGTCTCCCAATAAAGCGAGAGAGAAAAGGTACTCTCACCAAGGGATAATCTCGAACATCGATATTCCGACATCCAAAACTGAGGTTCCGACAACGGCGCGCGATTTTGTTGGCTGCGTCCTGAGCACCGCCGGACTCGGTGGCGTACAGGATCGTGAGGGCTCTGTCTTGGTCGTGATCGTCCATCAGACGGAGCGGTCCCACGCCTAGGATTTTTCTTGCCTCCGCATTTTCCCAACCACCAGGCTCCGATCTTGCGTCCACCTCACTCACCCCCTGCAGGACCCGAATCGACATGAAGGTGATCGTTCCAGTCTCGTTTTTTTGATCATGTCTAGCACCTCAGTCCCATCTGGAAACCTTCTCGGTCATTGGAAACTTGATGACCAAGACCGAGACAAAACACCGCTACGAAAGTGGTCAGCTAGGATAGGTACTTATGCCAGTGATTCTAACCGTTCCCGCTGAGGGACTACACGCTTACAAAACCTGGTGGGCACCTAGAAGTAGCCGTGATGTCGTTGTCATTAAAGGCCACAAGGCCCCAGCCGATAACGATGGGTTTTTTTACCCCGTCGTCAGGGGAGGGGTTTGGTGTTTTTCGGTTTGATGTCGCATGCGCAGTAGATCCCCTTAGTGCGTGCCGCGGACAGGGTATTCGTCTACAGGACAAATATGGGTGCCAGCTTACTGAAGATGGCAATTCTAAGCACATCTTTGGGGCAAAAAGGACAAATTTTCTGGAGGTATTTTGTTGACTCACTGTACCCCGCACCGTCGCATGCCCATGTCGTTAGCCGACGGTTCTGAATCAAACGTTCCCTTAGAAATACCTCAAGATCATTTGACTTCAAAAGTGTAGTCGTTGCGCATTTCTGAAGATAGCCAGGTGGACTGACACATATACAACGCATGTGTACGTAAGGCACTTAACAACACGAGCGAGTACTTCTTGTGGGGACGAGCACCCCCAGGCCGTTACTGTAATTCGTTGAGTGAGATCGCTCGAATCTGAAGGAGACATAACTAACGCCGGTTTAGTAGCCAATTTTATAACACCTGAACGAGGAAATGATGTTTTTGAAGTCGCCAAGGTCCCCGTTCGCCCACAAATTTCTAGAATCTCCTTCGCAGTTGTAGTTCCTGTAACGTAGCCACAACGAGGGAGAGTTAAAAAAAAAGCCTCCGTAAAACAGCAAAAAACCGAGAAGAGAAACTTTGACTCACCGGTAGACGGTACAGAACTGAGTCTGAGAATATTCGGCGTAGACGGATGCGTCCTGCGACACCTGGCCGACATTGTGGCACGCATTATGATCGTAGTAGGAGCGGCAGCAAAGCTGGTCATTGTTGCAGAGCGTAAAGGAAGGGGCGGGTTCGGTGCCCGTCCCCACCACTTGTCGCTTCGCGAGATTGTGGTAATAGTCGCATGTGACATACTCTCGCTCCTCGAGCCCGGCGGGGGATCCATTGACACCGACTGCTGCGACGGCGAGGAGTACTGCGAAGAAATTTTTGGAGAACAACATCGCCGTTGTCGGAGAGTGAAGAGCGAAGTGAGAGGTAGATGGTAGAAGAGCGAGATTGGTGAGGAATTATCTGCACCAATTCTGGAGCCTTTTATACGGACACGGCCTGTTTGTTCAAGTTGACGGTTGTGTTCGTCCAGGGGCAGGAAATCCCCAAGAGTCCCTACTACCGAGCCGAGCCGCAAACTACAGTACAGTGGCCCGCTTGAACCCAACCCTGGGTGATCCATCACGAGCGGAGAGGACGCAGGGTGACCACCGTTGATGTTTGGGGAAAACCCTAGAAACCAATACTGATCCGACCTCCAGAGATCACGACCCTAAGAACGTACGCGGACTGAAGATACGTTTGAGGCCTCAGTTACCTCTCTCGTTACGACCGTGCCACCCTGCCAGGGAAAACTGTACCCGACAACCCGCTTGAACCTCCCAAACGGAAGAGTGATCCATCGCAGACGAAACTGAGCGGGCATGAAGCAGGAGCTGTTCCGAGTCCTGTTCCCATACACATGAAACCCACCCAAAGAGCTGGGACGTACCTACACGGTGTACTGGACGGATGCTCACCCATTTCCATCAAGGGGTATCCCACACAAAATTGCAGATCTGCTCGATTCATCGAAGAGAACCTCCGGTTATGCAGTCGGAGATCCGCAAATGGCCCTGAGATGAAACATTACCGTTACCGCCCCATTCCCCACAAACCCGGCGTGAACGGAAAATTTGGCTGGAGCGCGCGGTGATCCACAAGAATGAGGAATTGCCGGAGATCACGGCAGGGAAGCTTCTTCCCATCGTTGGCGCGGAGCAAAGAATGTTGAATAATCATTCGAGTACACGGGGATTGTGGAGGGAAGTTGTCGTTTTGGTTGGATAAAGTGCCGTGCATAGTTGAGGTTAGGCTGGATTCCAGCCTCAAATTCAGAGGGAGGGAGGAGTTCAGGGGGAGGGCACCTCTGAATTGAGGCTGGGACTGATCACCGTAGGAAAAGATTACACTACAAGTTTTGTCTCAGCCGGGTCCCGGCTGGGATGATCGCCCTGGTCTCCATGCGGTTGATCCCCTGGATTCCGGTAGTATTCAGCATCGGTCCCACACCCTGATCGACGGGTGACTTTCGTCCGGGCATGGCTTGGTTTCCAGGGTGGGGTGGCTGTGATTCCAGCGGCAGCAGGGTTCGACTCGTTTCACAAAACCTCCTGGATCCCTTCATATATTAATTCTATATGGTACAACTATGGTGCTGATGTAGTCGGTTCGCCCTCAACGAGTTAAACAAGGAATGTAGGGGCTTCAACAAGATCAGAAATCAAGGTCATTTCGTCCTCAGGTTTCTGGAGCTTCGTGTCCTCCTCGTCCACGAACGCCTCGTCAGCTGAACGCTTCTTCCCACGTTTACCCAAGATGTCGTTCTCTGACCTCCGTTGCAGGAGCCGCCACGGTCCGCACGGCCCTCAGCATTCCGTGATCTAGAGCCGGACCTCTCCGGCGCTCATCTACCTTTTTCTTCCTTTGCCGGCTACTTATATCCTTTTATCTTATCGTCTATTTATCCCTGTCCCCCCACCTCACACTCAAAAATGGAGGATTTGGAGACATACCAGACTCCTCTCGCCAGGTCTGACCCCCGCTTCTCTGCCAGAAAGATTGCTGTGTACATGAATTGATTGAACTGGAAATCGTAGCCGATATGCGAGCAAGGAAATGGCGTATCTCTTCTCCGCAGCTGTCAGTCGTCCCCTGTGCCCATCTACACCTGGAAGGAGCGGGAGGGCTGATAATTTTCTTAACAGAACCGACACCACACTTGGAGGGAACTCTGGCTCAACCTCGCCATCGCGGAGAAGGAGCTCGGGCTTCCGATCCCCGATGAAGCCATCGAACAGATGAAAGAGAACCTCGTTTGTCCCCCTCCCCTTTTCTCATCAATGCTGGGCTTCTGACGTGTCTGCGCTTCGCATCCGGGATTTTGTGTAGTATTTGGACCGGAAACAGTTTGAGATCGCTGCTGAAGAAGAAAAGAAAAGAAGACACGATGTCATGGCACATGTGCATACATTCGGTGTTGTCGCGCCTGCTGCTGCAGGGATAATCCAGTTCGCGTCCCCTATCCACCCGTCCGGTGCTATTCTGATATCGCCTTCGTCGCACGCAGCCTCGGAGCGACATCATGCTATGTCACTGAGTCAGTTCCACCATCTCCCTATTTACGACCCACGCTACAACTCAGTTCACATCCGTTAATTCAGCAACGCGGATCTCATCTTCCTCCGCCAAGCCCTCACATTCCTCATCCCGAAAATCTCCGTAGTGATCTCGCGATTCACAGACTTCGCGCGTCAATACAAGGACATGCCGACGCTCGGCTTCACGCACTACCAGCCTGCCCAACTCACTACTGTCGGAAAGCGGGCCACGCTCTGGATCCAGGTTGATTCCCTCTCTGCGACGCGGATAGGTGAATGTGGTATGCTCATCTATGTGCGGATAGGAACTCCTTTGGGACCTACGAAACCTCAAACGAGCACGAGATGATCTCGGCTTCCGCGGCGTGAAGGGAACGACAGGTACCCAAGCCAGTTTCCTATCCCTCTTTGACGGGGACCATGCGAAAGTAGAAGCCCTGGACAAACGTGTCACCGAACTATGTGGATTCCCGTACGCCTATCCCGTTACATCCCAAACGTATTCTCGTAAGATCGACATCGACGTCCTGGCGCCGTTGGCGAGTTTCGGTGCGACGGCCCACAAGATTGCGACTGATATCCGGTTGTTGGCGAACCTCAAGGTACACATTGCAGAACTACCAGCTGTTTAACGTTCTTGGTTGATGCTTGTATGCGTAAAGGAACTCGAGGAGCCTTTCGAATCGACACAAATTGGGTCTTCTGCGATGGCATACAAGCGCAACCCAATGCGATCAGAGAGGATATGTAGCTTATCCCGACATCTCATGACGCTTCACCAAAATGCTGTCATGACCTCGAGTGTGCAGTGGTTCGAGAGGACCCTAGATGACTCGTCAGTTCCCACATAATCTCCTTTGCTGTGTTGATTTTATGGGGACTCCAGGGCAAACCGGCGAATTACTCTCCCCGAAGCCTTCCTGACGGCTGATGTCGTCCTGAAGACACTACAGAATGTGTCTGAGGGGTTAGTGGTGTACCCGAAGGTGATCGAGAGGCACATCCTTCAGGAGTTGCCGTTCATGGCTACCGAGAACATCATCATGGCGATCGTGAAGAAGGGCGGAGATCGACAAGTCGCACATGAGAAAATCAGGGTACGATATGATTCGCCTCTGGTTTAGGTTAGTTGAAAATTGTAACTGACTGACGGTGTGGACGCGGTTTATAGGTCCTATCTCATCAGGCCGCCCACCAAGTTAAGCAACTTGGTCTCGAGAACGATCTTATCGAGCGGGTAAAGGCTGATCCGTACTTCGACCCGATCAAGGAGGATCTCGCCACCCTCCTCGAGGCGAAGAGTTTCGTGGGGAGGGCACCAGAGCAGGTGGAGAAGTTCATCGAAGAGTGGGTGAAGCCGGCTTTGGATAACGATGAGAGTCGCGATGGAATTGAAGGTGGTGTGAAGGCCGAATTGACTGTTTGAAAGGGTGGTGACAACCAAAAATGGAACTGATGAGCCTTGGACGTGTATGCGTAGATATCATTCGAAAAGAGTTCAGACCCAGAGTGCGTGGAAGGTAGGAAACTTGTGGGCTCCCCCTGCCGTTCACTGTAATCACCTGTGGGTCTTACACGTAATGCGGACGGCGAAAGGATACCTCGGATGCAAAGTCGTAAGTTCGGGTATGGATGGGTAAGCTCGGCCGGAAATCAGATGCGTTGGGGCACAAGGTATTGTTTTCGTTTCAGTATGAGGTTACATGCATAAGAAGCCCGGTGAGGATTGAACGTCCAAGAGTTAGAGTAAACTGCATGGGTTGAGCGCGTGCGCAGGGCGGGGTGTGAGAATGCCACTGCTATCATGCGCGTTTGGCACGTATTTGGAAGGAGAACATGGAAAGGAAGGGGGGAAGGGCGAGAGAGGTGGATTTAATCGGATTTAGGTTTCTCGCCGTGCTTCTTCTCGAGCTCGGCCTAAAAATCGCGAGAGGTATGTCAACTCGGGTATGGTGTCAGTGAAGGTGGGTTGCGTACGAGTTCCTTCTCCTTGGCTTGGATCTGTCGAAGAGAAGACGGTTAGACCTGTATCGAGATACCACGAGCAGTGTGATAAAGAACACGGACCTCCTTCCTCAGCTTTTCAAGCTGTTGGCGCTCATGCTTGCGCGTATACTGGTCTACATGACGGGAAATGTCAGCAACCGCTACAATACTAGAGTTCCGGATACCGGGATATCGTACCCTCATGGGCCTTTTCCTTCTTGCTGTAAGAACGAAAAGTCAGGAGTTCCGTTAAATCACGAGGAATCCGCAGAAGTGGGGAAACTGACTTGAAACCCTTAGACTGGGCGACGGAACCTTCAGAGTAAACGTTGGAGAAACCGCGACCGAGCATTGGAGTGGCAGTGGTGGGGAAACGGCGAGCGATGGAGTTTCTGATAGCGATGGAGAGCAT
>Ga0307515_10011888_pt1 | contig 16452 bp, 14 predicted proteins | sample 17_EM_MG_FD_194513 | JGI IMG/M metagenome (GOLD analysis project Ga0307515, IMG submission 194513) | Populus trichocarpa ectomycorrhiza microbial communities from riparian zone in the Pacific Northwest, United States - 17_EM | ecosystem: Host-associated > Plants > Roots > Unclassified | place...
GGCGAACCGCTTCGCCTCGTCGTAGACCGAGCGGACCCCGATCGGGTTCACGTTGCCCCAGTAACTCTCCGGCTGCGGGTGCACCAGCGGGTCGCCGTACGCCTCCGAGGTCGACGCCATCAGGACGCGGGCCGCGTCGGCCACCGCCCGGTCGAGCAGCGCGAGCGTGCCCACCGAGCCGACCTTGAGGATCTCGATCGGCAGCTTCGCGAAGTCGGTGGGGCTGGCCGGCGAGGCCATGTGCAGGATCGCGTCGAAGCGGCCCGGCAGCGGCGGCAGCCCGTCGGCCAGGTCGGCCTCGATCAGCGTGAAGCGCGGCTCGGCCGCCAGGTGGGCGACGTTGTCGCGGGACCCGGTGACGAAGTTGTCGAGGGCCACCACCTCGCAGCCGCGGGCGATCAGGGCATCACAGACATGTGACGGCACGAAACCCGCCCCACCGCTGACCAGAATCCGATGCCCCGCGCCGTACCGCTGCGTCACTGCCATGGGAGAAACCATAGCGAGCGGGGGCCGCCGCGCTCGCGGCGCGGCGGCCCCCTCGTTGATCTTGCTGGTCAGTGCGCGCCGAAACCGGTCAGCGAACGGACCTCCAACTCGGCGTACTTGTCGGTGTCGTCCTCCTTCGAGATCACCGTGCCGATCCAGCCGCAGAGGAAGCCGATCGGGATGGAGATGATGCCCGGGTTCGACAGCGGGAACCAGTGCCAGTCGCTGTCCGGGAACATCGCCGTCGCCGAGCCGGACACCACCGGCGAGAAGAACACCAGCACGATCGCCGAGACCAGCCCGCCGTAGATCGCCCACAGCGCCCCGGAGGTGTTGAACTTCTTCCAGAACAGGCTGTAGAGGATCGCCGGCAGGTTGCCGGAGGCCGCCACCGCGAACGCGAGCGCCACCAGGAACGCCACGTTCAGGCTCTGCGCGAAGATCGACAGGGTGATCGCGATCGCGCCGATGACGAACGCGGCGATCCGGGCGACCCGGACCTCGTCGCGCTCCGACGCCGCCCCGCGCTTGACCACGGAGGCGTAGAAGTCGTGCGCCACGCTCGACGACGACGCCAGCGTCAGCCCGGCCACCACGGCGAGGATCGTGGCGAACGCGACCGCTGCGATGATCGCCAGCAGCACCGCGCCGCCGGTCTCCCCGCCGAGGTAGCGGACGCCGAGCGCCTGCGCCAACTGCGGGGCGGCCGTGTTGCCCGCCTTGTCCTGTGCGGTGATCGCCGTGCCGCCCACCAGGGCCGCCGCGCCGAAGCCCAGGGCCAGGGTGAACAGGTAGAAGGTGCCGATGATGCCGATCGCCCAGAGCACGCTCTTGCGGGCGATCCGGGCGGTCGGAACCGTGTAGAACCGGGTCAGGATGTGCGGCAGGCCGGCCGTGCCCAGCACCAGCGCGATGCCGAGCGAGAGCAGGTCCATCTTGCTGTAGAAGGTGTCTATCGCGGCCGGCTTCTCCACGCCGTAGCGCAACCCGGGCTCCAGGAACGCGGCGCCCTTGCCGGATTGCTGCGCGGCGTCGCCGAGCAGCGACGACAGGTTGAACTTGTAGTGCGCGAGCACCAGGATCGTCATCACCAGGGCGCCGCTCATCAGCAGGATCGCCTTGACGATCTGCACGTAGGTGGTGCCCTTCATGCCGCCGACCACGACGTAGACGATCATCAGGGCGCCGACCAGGATGATCGTGGCGACCTTGGCGGTGTCGGCGTCCATCCCCAGGAACGTGGTGTTCGCCTTGATGCCCAGCAGCAACGACACGAGCGCGCCGGCGCCGACCATCTGCGCGATCAGATAGAAGATGCTCACCACGATCGTGCTGACCGACGCGGCCGTGCGCACCGGGCGCTGCCGCATCCGGAACGCCAGCACGTCGGCCATCGTGTACCGGCCCGAGTTCCGCAGGAACTCCGCGACCAGCAGCAATGCGACCAGCCACGCGACCAGGAAGCCGATCGAGTAGAGGAAGCCGTCGTAGCCGTAGAGGGCGATCAGGCCGGCGATGCCGAGGAACGACGCCGCCGACATGTAGTCGCCGCCGATCGCCATGCCGTTCTGGAAGCCCGAGAACGAGCGGCCGCCGGCGTAGTAGTCGGTGGCCGTCTTGGTCTGCCGGCTGGCCCAGATCGTGATGGCCAGGGTGATCGCGACAAAGATCAAAAAGAGCGTGATGGTCAGCGTACGAGAGGTCGAGGTGCTTACCTCGGCGGCGAGATAGCGCAGGTGCGACTCCATCACATGCCCCCCATCTCGTCCTTGATCTTGTCCGCGATCGGGTCCAGCTTCTGCGCCGCGTACCGGGAGTAGAGCCAGGCGATCACGAACGTGGAGACGAACTGGAGCAGCCCGAACAGCAGGGCGACGTTGATGTTGCCGACGATCTTCGCGCCCATGAAGCCGCGCGCGTACGCCGAGAGCAGGACATAGAGCGCGTACCAGAGGAAGAACGCGATCGTCATCGGGAAGACAAAGCTTCGCAGTCGCTTGCGCAGTTCGAGGAATTCCGCGGACTGCTGAACGGCGACGTACTTGGCTGTCTCGGTGGGCGGCACATCTGTGGTCATGTTGGCTCACCACCTTCGTGGGGGCGGGACTTTCCGGCACCGTACGAAGGCGGAAGGGCTGTCACTGGCTGCTGGTCGTTGACTGCGCCGAGCGGGCGTCTGACTGCGCTGTGCGGTCGGCTCAACCCAACTCGCGGTACCGCCCGCGAAAGTGGATCAAAGGGGCGGGCGCGGCGTCGAGACGGGCGGTCTCGATGGTCGCCTCGACCAGTAGGGCCCAGCCCGCCGGGCGCTGCCCGAGCAGCCGACATCCGGCCCAGGTGCCGGCGGCGGCCGGCACGGGTCCGTACTCGGTCGCGGTCCACCCGCCGCCGGTGAAGAGCCCGCCGGGCGCCGGCATCAGCCCCGCGAACCGGTCGGCGAGCTGCCGGTCGCCGGACTCCAGCGGCGTGACGGCGAAGACCCCGGACCGGGCGGCGGCGTCCCAGAAGTCGCTCTCCTCGTCGATCAGAGCGAACACGAGCCCGGGCTCGCCGTCGGCGACGAGCATCGATGAGACGGTGAGACCGGCCGGCCCGGGCGCGGTCCACAGCGTGACGGCCGAGGCCAGCCGGCCGCGCAGCCGCCGTACGGATGACTTGTCCTGCTCGGGTGTCGCGAAGGGGTCGCTGGCGTGGATCTGGGCGCCGGGCTCAACGGGGTTCACCTGACCCATCATGGCCGGTCAGCGGTGCGGGGACACGGTGGCCAGCAGTTCCGGCATCCGGCGGTCCACCTGGTCGCCGGCCAGCCGCGAGCCGAGCAGGTAAGCGGCCGCGCCGTAGCCGAGACCGAGCGGCAGGCCGAGCCAGAGCCACAGGTCGCCGAGCAGGTAGGCGGCCAGCTGGAGCGGGAGCGTCGCGATGATCGCCAAGAACAGCCCGGCGAAGGTCATCAGGCCCTTCGTCAGGCCCGCGCCCGAGGACATCGCGAACGGGTTCGTCGAGTCCGGGAGGGCGTACGCGGCCCGTACCGAGATCGGCAGGATCACCCCCAGGCCTACGCCGAAGGTGGCGGCCAACATGCCCAGCGACGACGGGATGACCTCCGGCGCGCCCGCGACGAAACCGGTGACCACCGCGATCACCAGCAGGAGCGGGATCGCGTACACGGAGAAGCCCGCCGCCCGGGATCGGACCTCGACGCGCCCCGGCACGCCCGCCGCGACGTTGGCCGCGTAGGCACTGCCCTCGAAACCGAACTGATTCGCCAGGTTGACCGCCGCCAGCGCCCCGACGAAGAGCAGCATCGGGCCCGCGCCGAGGCCGGAGATCGACATCATCACGGGCAGGAAGATGCCGACCACCCCGAAGGTGATCAGGGTGGCCCGCCGCCGCGTCTCCCGCCACCAGTAGCGCACCTCGCGCGCGACCAGCGCACCGAAGCGGCTCCGCGGCAGCCAGCGGAACAGCAGCCGGGCGACGGGCAGGCCGGTGTCGACGGTGGGTAGTCGCCGGGAGACGCCCGCCGTGCCGACCATCGCCCGTTCCAAGGTCGAGGACCACCACCGGAGCAGGCCGCCGATCGCGGCCACGGCGATCACCAGCTTGATCGGCACGGCCCAGGCCCGGCCCTCGGCGACATCCAATCCCATCGTGTACGGCGCCCCGAGCGGCGTCCACCCGACGAGCGCGGCCACCTCGGCGACCCGGTCCCAGTTCGCGCGTTCGGCGCCGGTCAGCACGGCGATCTGCAACGGCCCGAGCAGCGCCGCCACCAGGGCGAGAACGACAGTGGCCACGTCCCGGCTCCGGCGTGATCGCAGCGAAGTCGCGAAGGCACTGGTCACGGCCCGGCTGAGCGCCGTGCAGAGAAGCAGGCCGAGCACGACGCCGACAAACTCGACGGCGCCCGCGCCCAGGCCGCCTAATCGCCGGACCGTCTCGACCATGCCGAGCGTCGCGGCCAGCGTGGCGATCGCGGGGATGCCGGCCAGCGCCGCCACGAACAGGCCGCTGATCAGCGTGCGCCGGCGCAGCGGCAACAACGCGAAGCGGGACGGGTCGAGCGACTCGTCGACACCGAAGAAGACAAGTGGCAGAAACAACCAGCCGAGCACGAGCGCGCCGCCGCCGAGCGGGAGCACTATCCCGGCCCCGCGGTCCGAGCCGAGCAAGCCGGCCAGGGCGAAGATGAACCAGCCGCCGACGGCCAGGCCTACCCCCGCCAGGGCGCCCAGCACGAACAGGGCCACCCGCGAGGTCTGGCCGTGCAGTCCGTTCTTGAGGATCCGGAGCTTGAGCCGGACAAACGTCACAACCACGCGAGTTCCGAGCCCGTCGACGTGCGGCCGCCGACGACCTCGACGAAGACGTCCTCCAAGGACCGCTTCCCGCGTACGACGGAGAGTGTGCCCTGCACCCGGATCGCGCCCGCGGCCATGATGGCGACGTGGCTGCAGAGCCGCTCGACGACCTCCATCACGTGGCTGGAGAAGACGACCGTGCCGCCGCCGGCCACGTAGCGCTGCAGGATGTCGCGGATCAGCGCCGCCGAGACCGGGTCGACCGCCTCGAACGGCTCGTCCAGGATCAGCAGCCGTGGCCCGTGCAGCAGCGCACAGGCCAGACCGATCTTCTTCTTCATGCCGGCCGAGTAGTCGACGATCAGCGTGCGGTTGCCGGCACCCAACTCGAGCACGTCAAGCAGTTCCTGGGCCCGCTGGTCCACCACGGCGGGGTCCATCCCGCGCAGCAGCCCGTGGTACGCCAGCAACTCGGCGCCGGTGAGCCGGTCGAACAGCCGCACGCCGTCGGGCAGGACGCCGATCAGCGCCTTCGCCTGGGCCGGGTCGGTCCAGACGTCGTACCCGAGCAGCAGTGCCTGGCCCGCATCGGGCCGCAACAGGCCGACGGCCATCGAGAGCGTCGTGGTCTTGCCGGCCCCGTTGGGGCCGAGCAGGCCGTAGAACGAACTCGCCGGAACGTCGAGATCCACGCCCGCGACGGCGAGCTTGGTGTCGAACTGCTTGACCAGCCCGCGCAGCGACATCGCGGGCCCGTCGTCGCCGGCGCGCTGCACAGGGACCGTCATCTACTGAACGTATCCGTGCAGCACAACCCGGAACAGCCCGCGTTATCCGATCTTCTCGATCAAAGCACGCCGGATCAGGAACTTGCCCGGCTCCCGGACCTGCTCGAAGGCGGCGTTGTTGAGCAGCACGCAGCTACCCGACGGGGTCGCGACCTTGACGGTGATGCTCTTGTTGTTGTCCAGGTTCGTGACTCGCAGCGTGGTGCCGATCGGGAAGGTGCCGCTGGACGCGAACGGCGCGCCGGCTTCGCCGGAGAGCGTGACAGTCGAGCCCTTGCAGACGACACCGCTCGCTGGGGCCTGCGCCGCCTTTGTCGGGGCTGTCGTCGCTTTTGTCGGCGCGGGCTTTGTGGTCGCCGCGGCCGGTGGCTTCGCCGCAACGGCACCCGTGCAGCCCGCGGTCGCCCGGCGCTGGTTGATCAGGTCGACCACGGCCTGCCGGTTCGCGATCCGAGCGGTGGACAGCGCGTCCGGATTCGCCTTCTGGTCGGCGATGAAGTTCAGGTTGTTCTGCAGGGCCTGGTCGAGGCCGGTGCAGTTCTCGCCGGCGCTGCTGATCCCGGTGCTGATCGCGAACGCCCCACCGGCCAGCGCCATCGCGGTCAAACCGATGACGATCTTCCGCGTGCGCCCGGACAACCCGCGTCGATACCGATTCATACACCCGCTCCTTAACGTCGTGGGCTGCGCCGTTGCAGCATCGATAGTTACGGAACGGAGGCGCCGGGCGGTTCAGTTTAGTTTCCTAAAAGTTCCTCCAGGGGTTTCTCAAAGTCGTAGCGACTCCGGGGCGTGTAGCCGCAGCATCAACGCTCCGACATCGGCGGGCACCCGTTTGCTGGTGAGCAGCGATCCGACCACCATCACCAGGAACGCCAACGGCACGCTCCACGCCGCCGGCTGGCCGACGAGTTGGGCTGGCCAGCCGCTCAGCGGTGGGCCCAGGACGGTCACCAGGACGGCCGCCATCGACGCGCCGCCGCCGGCCAGAATTCCGGCCGCCGCGCCGACGTCGGTCAGCCCGCGCCACCAGATGCCGAGCACGAGCAGGGGGCAGAAGCTCGACGCGGCCACCGCGAACGCCAGGCCGACCACCCGGGAGACGTCCATGTTGGCTACGTACAGCGACAGCGCCAGCGGCACGATCGCGGCGAGCACCGTGGCGACCCGGAAGTCCCGGATCGAGCCGCCCCGCCCGGCGCGCAACACGTCGGTGAAGACCACCCCGGCGACGCTGGTCAACAGCCCCGACGAGGTGGACAGGAACGCGGCCAGCGCACCCGCCGTGACCAGCGCGCCGAGCATCTGGCCGAGCGCGCCGCCGCCGAGCGCCGCCTCGGGCAACAAGAGCACGACGGCATCGGTACGCCCGGTCATCAACAGCCGTGGCGCATAGATCCGGCCGAGCACGCCGTACAGCGTCGGCAACAGATAGAAGAGGCCCACTAGGGCGAGCACGACCAGGGTGGTGCGCCGGGCCGAGGCGCCGTCGGGATTGGTGTAGAAGCGGACGAGCACATGCGGCAACCCCATGGTGCCGAGGAACGTGGCCAGGATCAGCGAGTACGTGGCGAACAGGCTGCCTTCTCGCCCGGGCAGCAACCAGCCGGCGCCGAGGTGCGCGTCGACGCTGCTCACCTGCGGCACGGGCGTGCCGGCCGGGAAGGTCAGTTCGTCACCGCGCTGCACGGGCGTCGTGCCGTCGAGCAGGGCGTCCTGCTGCACGGTCACGGTCGTCTCGGTCCGGAAGACCGGGCCGGCCGGGGGTGTCACGGCCGGTCGCCCGTCCGCCTGCCACTGCAGGACCAGGAAGATCACCGGTACGGCCAGCGCGGTCAACTTCAGCCAGTACTGGAACGCCTGCACGAAGGTGATCGCCCGCATCCCGCCGAGCGCCACGTTCGCGGTCACGACCAGCCCGACCGCAAGCGCCCCCCAGGCGTAGGAACCGCCGGTCACGGTGGTGAAGGTCAGCCCGGCGCCCTGTAACTGGGGCACCAGGTAGAGACAGCCGATGAACATCACGAACACCGTCGCGAGCCGGCGCAACAGCGGCGACCGTAGCCGAACCTGGCAGAAGTCGGGCAGCGTGAACGCCCCGGACCGGCGCAACGGCGCGGCCACGAAGAGCAGCAGCGCGAGATAGCCGGCCGCGAACCCGACCGGATACCAGAGCACGTCCACGCCGTAGCGCAGCACCAGCCCCGCGATGCCGAGGAAGGACGCGGCCGACAGGTATTCGCCACTGATCGCGGCGGCGTTCCAACTCGGGCTCACGGAGCGGGAGGCCACCAGGAAGTCGGAGGTCGTCCGGGCAAACCGCAACCCGTACGCGCCGATGCCGACCGTCACCAGCACGACCAGGATCAGGCTCGGAATGACGTACGGATTCACTGCTCGGGTCTTCTGATCACCGCGGTGAAGTCCCGCTCGTTGTGCTCGGCCCAGCGCACATAGGCCCAGCCCACCCCCACCAGGAAGGGGAAGGACGCGACCCCGAGCAGCAGCCAGGGCAGGCTGACCCCGAGCACCTTGGCCGCACCAACCGGCGGCGCGACCGCGAACAGCAACGGCAGCGCGCCAAGCCCGGTCAAAACGACCAGCGAAAGTCGTAGCGCCAGCGCAAGCTGAGCCCGCATCAGCCCCTTGACCAGCGCTTCACCGACGGGCGTCTGCTCGGCGAGATCGACCCGCGCCCGATCACCGGGCGCCCGCCGAGCCGCGACCTCCCCCAAAACAATCTTGGTACGCGGTCGCGAGGAGCCCCCGGCTGCCGTCCCCACAACGGACTCCACCGACCCGCCGGGTCCCGCCTCCTCGCTGGCCATGTCCGGCAGTCTTGCCGCCTCCCCGCCGTTGTCAAGCGCGCCCCGCCCGCCCAGCGCGCGCCGGTGTCATTGAGCGTGCGCCCGCGTGTCGGTGCGGGCGAGCGCGCGTCGTTGGTTTCTTGGGTCTGGTTCTGCGGTCAGGACACTCGGTAGTCGTTGGGGCAGGTTGTGCGGTAGACCGAGTCGTCCAGCGGGTTTGCCGCGAGCAAGTCGCGGGCGCGCTCTCGGCCCTGGTTCCAGCCGCGCCAGTCGTCCGGGATGTCCGCCAGGTCGGCGGCGATTCCGCGCAGCACGCAATTGCGTTGCTCCGGCGACAGCCGGTCCAACTCGGGCGCAGCGTCGGCGGACAGGCCGCCCAGGTAGTCCAGGTCGATCTTGTGGAGTTGCTGGTAGCGGACGATGTTGCGATGGGCGATCTGGCCGTCCGGGTTTGCGGCGGCCAGGCTCAGCAGGGCGAGCACGCCGGCGGCGAAGGCGACCCGGGGCAGCCAGGCGCCGCGCAGCCGAATGCCGGCGACCAGGATCAGCACGAAGACCACGCCGAGCCAGAGCTCGCAGGCCGCGACGAGCACCCGCAGCCGGGTGAGGCCGTAGGTGTCCGAATACAGGTCCATCCGGTGCAGGGCCGACGCCACGATCACGAGGGTGAGCGCGGCCAACGAGCCGAGCAGCACCCGGATCAAAGTCCGGTCGCTGCGGCTGTCGCGGGGCGCCCAGCGGGCCGCGCCGGCCAGCACCAGCAAGGTCAGCCCGGTCACCACGGCCAGCTGCCCGAAGCCGCTCCGGGCGTAATCCGCATAAGTGAGCCCGGCGGTGTCGAGCACGTGCTGCGACCCTCCGAACAGGACGGTGAGCTGCACCCCCACGAACGCCGCGAACAGCATGACCAGCAGCCCCAGCGGAACCGCCCACTCGAACCGGGCGACCCGGCGCGGCCGACCGGCCGAGTCGGACAGTTTGGGCGGTGCGGCCCGCAGGAAGGCGGAGCCGAACAACATCCCCGAAGAGACGACGAAGACGAAGATGATGCGTACGACCGTGCCCGCGTTGATGTCCGGCAGGGCCCGGCCGAGGACGTCGGCGAACGCGGCATCGGCCGAGGCGAACAGGCTGCCGAAGACCAGCAGCAGCAGCGCCGAGACCGCGATGGTGACGACGACCCGGATGCCCGAGCCGTTGCCGGTGCTACTCCGCCGGATCGCGGCGGCCCCACGCGCGGCCCACGGGATGGCCCGGAAGATGGCGGCAACCGAGATCAGGACCGCGGCGGCCATCCCGCGGAGCGATCGGCCACCCGCGACCGCAAGTGCTCCGGTCACCACTGCCGTCACCAGGCAGAGCAGGAACAGCCAGCCCGCGGCCCGCAACGTCCCGACTCCGAGCAATGCGACCGTGGCCGCCGACCAGCCGAACCGCGCCGGCCCCAACTGCTCGGGCCGCCAGGAGATGGCGGTAGCGAAAATGCCGGTGGCGGGCGGGCTGCTGAGCCGTCGCGCGACGGCCAGCGCGATCACCCCAGCGAAGGCGGTGACCAGCCACCCGATGCCGGGCCGATCGAGCGGAATGCTGAGCGCGGCGACGACGGCCGCGCCGAAGACGGCACCGACAGTGGCCGCCGATGCGGGCCGTGCCGGACCGGGCCACTGATGGCCCAACACCGAGATGGCTGGCCAGGGGCCGTGCAAAGGCGCCGAGGTCGGCGGCCCCCAGTTGGGCCCGACCGGCGGCGGCTGCGCCACCCGCGGCGCAACAGCAACCGATCCCGCCGGCTTCGCCGCCACCCGGACTCCCCCGGCCAACCGCGAGTCCAGCAACTGCGTCCCGGCTGGTTGCGAGCCCGGCAACTGAGCCCCGGATAGCTGCGCCCCGGCTGTCTGGGCGGCGGCTGTTGGGGCGGCAGATGTTTGGGGGCTCGGTGGCTGGGCGCTGGCTGTTTGGGCGCCGGGCGATGATGGCTGGGACACCTGGGCGCCGATCGCCGAGGCGCCAGCCGCCAGAGCATCCGTTGCCTGAGTCTCGGCCGGCTGACCTTCAGCCGGCCGAGCGTGGATCGCTTCAGTCGCGGCCGTCGGAGTCGCGGCCGGCTCGGCTGGCCCCGCTCCGGACGCCTGCGGCGGAGACGGCTCGGGTGGTGTCGGTTCGTGCTGCGACACGGTGATCTCCCTCGGCAGTTTCAGGCGGGCTGCAACGGCAGCAGGACATGAATGTGGCAACCCGGCCCGGCGGCCCGGTTGTTTAGCGCGGGCGCACCGGCTCGCCCGGGTGGATCGCCCAGGCTCCTCGGGTCGACGACCGCGATCGTGCCCCGATGCAGCTGCACGACCCAGCGCGCGATCGCCAGCCCGAGCCCCGTCCCGCCGTCGGCCGCTCGTTCGCCCCGGGTGAAGCGTTCGAAGACCCGTTCGCGATCCGCGGCCGGGATCCCGTCGCCCTCGTCGGTCACCGCGACCAGCACGTGCTCGCCGCGGCGTTCGGCGTGGACCGAGACCGTGCCGCCGGGCGGGCTGTGCCGGGCGGCGTTGTCGAGCAGGTTGGCGAAGAGTTGGTGCAGGCGTTCCCGGTCGCCCGGCACGAGCACCGTCGGCACCGCGTCGACCAGGAACCGCACGTCCCGGCCCTCGCCGGCCGCGTTGACCTCGGCCTCGCGAACGACCGAGTGCAGGAAGGCCGCCACGTCGATCGGGGCCAGCGAGAGCGGCACCACCCCCGCGTCCAGCCGGGACAGGTCGAGCAACTCGGCGACCAGCCGGCCCAGCCGCTGGGTCTGCGCCAGGGCGGTCTGCATCGTGCCCGGCTCGGCCTGCGCTACCCCGTCGACGATGTTTTCCAGCAGACCCTGCAGGGCCGTGATCGGCGTACGCAGCTCGTGCGACACGTTCGCGATCAGCTCGCGCCGTTGCCGGTCCGCGGCGGCCAGGTCTGCGGCCATCTGATTGAACGCGGCCGCCAACTCGCCGACCTCGTCCCGGGACCGGGTGCGCACCCGGCGGGTGTAGTCGCCGCGAGCCATCGCCCTGGCGGCCACGGTCATCTCCCGCAGCGGCGTGGTCGCCCCGTGCGCCATCACCTGCAGCGTGACCAGCCCCAGCGCGACCGCGACGGCCAGCCAGGCCAGCTCGACCCGCATCCAGTCGATGCTCCACCAGAAGACGAGCAGACCGACCCCGCCCGCGAAGCCGAGCGCGAGCGACAGCTTGGCCTTGATCGAGTGCACCGGATCCAACGGCCGGGGCAGCGGCAACCTCACGTCACGCCCCCAGCCCCAGCCCCAGCGGCCGGAGCGGCACCGGCCAGCGTCGTTACCGGCAGGCCCCGCGGTCGGAGCGGCACCCGCTCGTGTCGGGACCGGCAGATCCCGCGGCCGGAGTGGAAGCGGCTCACGTTGCGACCTCCAGCGCATAGCCGACGCCGTGCACCGTGCGGATCAGGTCGGCGCCCAGCTTGCGCCGCAGCCCCTTGATGTGGCTGTCCACAGTCCGGGTGCCGGACGCGTCGGCCCAGCCCCAGACATCGGCCAGCAGCCGCTCCCGAGGCAGCACCGTGCGTGGCTTGCCCGCCAAGTGCACGAGCAGGTCGAACTCCGTGGGCGTCAGGTGCGCCTCGACGCCCGAGCGCAGCACCCGGCGCTCGGCCAGATTGATCTCGAGGTCGCCGAGCCGCAGCAGCGCGGGCGCCGAACTGCGCGCGGCCCGGCGCAGCAGGGCGTGCACCCGGGCCGCCAGCTCGCGCATTGAGAACGGCTTGGTCAAATAGTCATCCGCGCCCACGGCCAGCCCGACCAGCAGGTCGGTCTCGTCGTCGCGGGCGGTCAGCATGAGCACCGGGACCGGCCGCTGCGCCTGGATGCGCCGGCACACCTCGAGGCCGTCGAAGCCCGGGAGCATCACGTCGAGCACGATCGCGTCGGGCGGGACCCGCCGGGCGGCCTCGACCGCGCCCGGGCCGTCGCTCGCGATCTGCACCGCGAACCCCTCGGCGCGCAACCTGGCAGCCACCGCCTCGGCGATGGTCCGCTCGTCCTCGACCACCAGGATCTTGCGCTCTGTCACCGGCTCCCACCTCTTTCCGCCCCGCATCATGCTCGGCGGACGCAAGGGCCGGACCAGATTATTGAGCGCCTGTGGACAGCAGGGGCGCGAGTTGTGCGCAAACTGTGCAAGAACGCCGAAGCCGGCGACGGCCTGTGGATAACCATGTGGAAAACCCGGTGGAGCTGTGGACAACGTTGTGGATCAGCGCGTCCAGTCGTTCTTCGCGGCCCTGATCAGCTTGTCCTTCAGCTCGCGCGTGTGCCGCCGGCTCACCGGCAATTCCGTGCCGTCCACCGCCACCACGTAGCCCGAATGGGTGAGCCGCAGCTCGGCGACCAGCCGAAGTTGCACGAGATACGACCGGTGGATCCGGACGAATCCGGCGTCCGCCCAGCGCTCGGCCAGCGTCGCCAGCGACACCCGGACCAGGTGCGACGCGTCGGCCGTGTGCAACCGCGCGTAGTCGCCCTGCGCCTCCACCCAGCGCACCGCCGAGCGGGGCAGCATCCGGGTGGTCCCGGCCAACTCGACCGGGATGCTCGGCTCGTCATTGCGGGCCGGCACCGGCGCGGGGGCGTGCCGCAGCCCGGCCACCCGGCGCAGCGACTCGGCCAGCCGCTCGGCCCGCACCGGCTTGCGGACGTAGTCGGTCACTCCCAGGTCGAACGCGTCCACGGCCCCGTCGTCGTACGCGGTGACAAAGACGATCGCCGGCGGGTGTGCGAACCGGTGCAGGATCCGGGCCAGCTCCATGCCATCCAGGCCGGGCATCCGAATGTCCAGGAAAACGGCGTCGACCTCGGTGTCCCGCAGCACCCGCAGCGCCTCGGTGGCGTCGCCGGCCCGGTGCACGTGCGCGACCCGGCCGTCCGCGTTCAGCAGATAGGCCAGCTCGTCCAGGGCCGGCGGCTCGTCATCGACAGCGAGCACCACCAGGCTCACGCTCGAACTCCCGGATGGAATTTCGGCACTCGCATGCTCACCTTCGTCCCCGCTCCCGGCGCCGTCTCGACCACCAGGCCGAAGCGATCGCCGAACACCGACCGTAGCCGATCATCCACGTTGGACAATCCGACGTGCTGCCCGTCGTCGGTCTCGCCTCGATCGGAGCCGAACACCTCGGGATCCATGCCGACGCCGTCGTCCTCGACCGTGATGTGGCACTCGGCCCCGGCATCGCGGGCCTCGATGCTCACCATACCGACGCCCGGCTTGCGGGACAGGCCATGCCGCACGGCGTTTTCGACCAGCGGCTGCAGGCACAGAAACGGCAGGCCAACGGGCAATACCTCGGGCGCGATCTGCAGCCGGACCTGCAGCCGGTCGCCGAACCGGGCCCGCTCGATGGTCAGGTACCGATCGATCGAGCGCAATTCCTCGGCGAGCGTGGTGAAATCGCCGTGCGCCCGAAACGAGTACCGGGTGAACTCCGCGAATTCCAGGATCAGTTCCCGGGCCCGTTCGGGATCCGTGCGTACGAAAGAAGCGATCGCGGTCAGCGCGTTGTAGATGAAATGCGGCGAGATCTGCGCCCGCAGCGCCCGCACCTCGGCCCGGGCCAGCCGTTCCCGGGACGAGTCCAGCTCGGCCAGCGCCAGTTGCGAGCCCGCCCACCGCGCCGCCTCGAGCGTCGCCTGCACCAGACCGGGCGCGGGCTGGTCGTCGGCCACCGCCACCAGCGCGCCGACGGCCGATCCGTCGGGACCGGTGAGCGGCGCGACGACGGCCCCCCGCACGATGCAGTCCATCCGGTCACAAGGCAGATCAGACAGATTGAGTACGACGGAACGCTGCGTCCGCACGGCCCGCCCCGCCGCGGCGGTCAGCTGGACGCTGTGATGCCCGCCCCGTCCGTCGTACGCGAGGCATTTGTCGGTGTTGGCGATCGCGAGCCCGACCGCACCGACCAGCGCGCGCAGATGCCGCGCCGCCTTGCCCGCCGACGCCTCGGTAAGCCCGGCCCGCAGCGGCTCGGCAGCCAATGCGGCGGTGTGCAGAACGTCATAGGTGGCCCGCTGCATCGCCGTGGCAATCCCGCGCCGCGCCCGCAGCCGCACCACCGCGAGAACCGCCCCGGCCAGCGCTGCGAGGACGGCGAGCACCGCCATCGCTGTTCCGAGCTGTGCCTCCACGCAGCAGATACTGCCAGCGTCGGCTAGTAGGCGCCCTTGCGGCGCAGCACAACCCAGATCGTGCGCCAGAGAATGCCCAGGTCATAGGTGAGCGACCAGTTGTCGACGTAGTACAGGTCGAGCCGGACCGCCTCGTCCCAGGACAGGTCGGAGCGGCCCGAGACCTGCCAGAGGCCGGTGATCCCCGGGCGCACGAGCAGCCGGCGCCGGACGTCGCCCAGGTAGTCGCCGTCGTCGGCGGGCAGCGGGCGCGGGCCGACCAGGGACATCTCGCCCTTCAGCACGTTGATCAGCTGGGGCAGCTCGTCCAGCGAACTGGCCCGCAGGCGCTGGCCCATCGGGAAGATCCGGGGATCCTCCTTCATCTTGAAGAGCATCCCGTCGGACTCGTTGAGCTCCAGCTCCTTGAGGCTGGCCTTGCGCTCCTCGGCGTCGACGTACATCGTCCGGAACTTCCAGACCCGGAACGTGCGGCCCTCGTGGCCGACCCGGGGCTGGCGGAAGAACACCGGGCCGGGGTCGGAGAGCCGGATGCTGACCGCGATGGCCAGCAGCACCGGGCTGAGGCAGAGCAGGCCGATCGCGGCGACCACCCGGTCCAGCAGATTCTTCGCCAGCCAGCCCGGCCCGGAGAGCGTCGGCTCCTCGACGTGCAGCAGCGGCAGGCCCTCGATCGGGCGGATGTGCACGCGGGGGCCGGCGATGTCGGTCAGTTGCGGCGCGACCACCAGGTCGACGCCGGTGCCCTCGAGCTGCCAGGCCAGCCGGCGCAACTCGCCCGGCTCCGCGCTGGCCGAGCCGCAGACCGCGATCGTGTCGGCGCCGACCTCGCGGACCAGGGCCAGCACATCGCGCCCGGCGTAAACCGGAACGGGCGTTTCTATACCGCGGGCCGCCGCGTATCCGTCCGTGATGTGGATCGCGACCGGGATCAGGCCGGCCGCCGGGCTGCGGGTGACCGCGGTGTAGACCTCGAGCGCCTCGGGCAGCGTGCCGACCAGCACCATCCGGTGCGCGCCGTGCCCGAAACGCTTGCGGGCGACGTGCAGGACCTGTCGCGCCAGCACCCGGAAGAACAGGATGAAGCCCAGCGCGGACATCGACACGGTGGCGACCGTGCCGCGGGACAGCGTGGTCTTGGTGGCGAACGCGAGCAGCGAGACGCAGGCCACGACGGTGACCGAGGTGCGGACGATCCGCTTGTACTCCTCGCTGCCCAGACCCAGGTAGCGCCGGTCGTAGGTGCCGTTCGCCCAGAGCAGGATCAGCCAGCCGATCGGCAGCACCACGTAGGCGAACACGAAGAACAGCTGGTCGCCCTCGAGGAAGAGCAGGTGCCGTTCGGTAAAACCGGTCTTGGCCTTCTCCAGGAAAGCGGCGGCGATCCAGCTCGCCAGCACGGTGGAGACAACATCAAGAACGATCAGGATCAGCGTGTACGGCCGGTGCCAGCGCGACACTCGACGATGGGAGCGGGTCCACGCCGACCGTGGCACGCCATTGGTCGGATTCGGATCCTGCTGCCACTCGAAGCTGTCGTACGGCATGCCGCTCCGGCTGCTGTTGGTCGCCGGACCGGCCCCGTTGCGCGGCGCGGCTGAGTGGAGGCTCGTGGTCACCTCGCCTACGCCCTCCCGCATTCACGTACCGCCCGCTGACGTTCGGGAGCCGAGAGTGTCGCGGATGCGACTTCCCGACGGTCCGGCGGCTCGCCGGCAACCCCGGAGAACATTACGCACCGCCACGGGCATTCGGGCGCCGGCCGGGGTCGCCGGTCCCGTTCGTGCCGCAGGCGAAGCGTGGGACCGGGCCACTATACCGATGGATCCTGCGGGGAGAAGCGGACGTTGTGGCAGCAAATCCTCCGGGGTGAGCAACTTCGC
>Ga0307515_10011889_pt1 | contig 16452 bp, 7 predicted proteins | sample 17_EM_MG_FD_194513 | JGI IMG/M metagenome (GOLD analysis project Ga0307515, IMG submission 194513) | Populus trichocarpa ectomycorrhiza microbial communities from riparian zone in the Pacific Northwest, United States - 17_EM | ecosystem: Host-associated > Plants > Roots > Unclassified | place...
AGCTAAAAGTAATAAAGTAGTACTTAATTAATAACCTGGATAAAGGGTTTATTAAGCTAAGTTAAGCCCCTTTTACTTCCCCTATTTTATTTATAAAAAAGCTTAATAGAGGCCTTTATTTTTATATTAACTATTAAAAGCTAAACACTATTACTTAAAAGGACCGGTACCCTATTCCTTTAATTAATAAGACCCTTATACGTCTAAGCTAGGCAAAGATCTTTACTAAACTTAATATCCGCTAAGCTTTCTACTAAATTAGGATAAACCCTATATCTAAAGATTTAATAATATTCCATACCTATTATAGTTCCTATAAATATAAAGTTCTTTCTTTTAGACTAATAAACGGACTGGCTATATACTAAAGGTATATAAATAACGTTCTTTTTAATTACCTTAATAAGTTCTATACGGTATACCTAGACGATATTCTTATATACTTGGATAATAAACTTAAGTATTAAGTTTATATAAAGAAGGTCCTAGAGAGACTACGGAACGCAGGTTTATAAGTTAATATTAAGAAATGCGAATTTAGAGTAAAACGTACAAAATACCTTGGGTTTATTATAACTATAGAAGGAATTAAGGTTAACTCTAAGAAGGTAAAGACAATCTATAACTAGAAGCCCCCTTATATAGTAAAAGGAATTTAATCCTTCCTTAGTTTTTATAACTTCTACTACTAGTTTATCCGCGACTATAAAATTATAGCAAACCCTCTTATACGACTAATTAGGAAGGATACGCCTTTTATCTTTAATAATAACTATATAGAAGCTTTTAAAGAGATAAAGGATCGGCTTATTTCTTCCTTAATCCTTTATTACTATAACCTAGACCTTAAATTAATGCTAAAAACGGACGCTTTTAATAGGGTTATAGTAGGAATCCTATTATAGTTATATCTAGACGGCGAATAGTACCCTATTACCTTCTTTTTAAAAATAATAGACCTAGCTAAGTATAACTATAAAGTATATAATAAAGAAATGCTAGCTATTATTTAATTATTTTCCTAATAGCGTGTAAAGCTTAAAGGTATAAACTCCTAGATTAAGATCTATATAGACTATAAAGCCCTAAAGTACTTTATAACTATAAAGCAGCTTATTAAATAATAAGCCTAATAGGCTAAAACACTCTCCTAATTCTTCTTTACGATTATATATTGTTCTAGTAAGCAAAACTTTAAGGCTAATACCCTAACCTAAAGAGAATAAGACGTAGAACCCTAGAATAAGCTAAAGACCTAATATTAGACACGCGCCCTTCTCTATCCTAAATAGCTTAACCTGCGGATCCTTAAGGAGCTAGGCTCCTAATTAAACGAGCTAGTATTAATAAAGGAGACCTTAAACGAACTAATAGGGCTAATTAACCGCCTCCTAACTATAAACCGCACGGCTAACGCCCTAAAGGCCCTTCGCGATTAAGCTATAAAAGGAGACCCTAATTTTAAAGCGGAGGAAGGGTTACTCCTATACTAGGAGCGGCTTATAGTCCCTAACGTTAATAATCTACGGACTAAACTAATCCGTAAAGCTTATTGCTAAGTTTTTATAGTATACCCTAGCAAGAACAAGACCCGTAAAATTATTAACTGCCACTACTACTAGCTAAGAATAGTTATAGATATTAATTAATATATACGGAACTACGAAGACTATTAGAGAGCTATAGTCCTATAGGATAAGACCCTAGGACTACTTAAGCCACTCCCGATACTAAAGCGCCCTTAGTAGTATATTTTTATAAACTTTTATAAACTACCTAAGGACCGTAACGGATATAATATAGTTATAGTTATAGTTAACCGCTTTAGTAAACGCCTGTTCTTAATTCCCTGCTATAAGGACATTAATACTAAAGAGGTAGCCTAACTATATATCTATTATGTCTACCAAATCTATAGGCTATTAGATACTATTATGTCTAATTATAAGCTATAGTTTATATTAGCCTTCTGGAATAAGTTTACCCGGATTCTAGGTATTAAGCTAAAGCTTTCTACGGCTTATTACCCCTAGATAAACGGTTAGACGGAGATTGTAAATTAGTACCTAGACTAGAGGCTTAGGCCCTTTATTAACTATTTCTAGAATAACTAGTCTAAACTACTACCCTTAGTGGACTACGCCTAAGTAACCCTACTCTATAACTCTATAGGGTTTATTCTAATTTAGCTAAAAATAGGATACTTACCCTATATAAGCTTTAACTAGAAAAGGCTAGAGGAACCCTAGACTATATAAGAGAAGCTATCTTATACTAAGGCCTAATAGTACGCTAAGCGCTTAGAGGAAGCCTAGATGGTAGCCTAGGAGAACTTAGAAAAAGCTTAGAGGTTAATAGAATAGTAGACTAATAAATACTATTAAGAGCCTAACTTTACCCCTAGCGATATGGTCTAGGTTATAATAAGAAATTAGAAGACTAAACAACCTAGCTGTAAGCTAGACTACTAGATAGTAGGACTATATAAGGTTCTTAAAAAGATAGGCAACTCGTATAAAGTAAAGCTCCTAAATTTAATTAGGGTTTACCCTATCTTCTTACTAGATAAGTTATAGAAAGCTGCGAATAACCTATTACCCAGATAAAAGAACTAGCCTCCCCTACTAGTTTAAGTAAATAATGACGATAAATAGAAAGTTAATAAAATACTAGCCTATAAGATAGTATAGGGAACGCTAAAATACTATATCTAATAGAAGGGCTACGATCTAGACCTAGCCTAGTACCCTACGTAGAACTTTATAGGCTGCCCCTAGAAGCTTAAAAAGTTTTATAACTAATACCCTAATATACCTAAACCCCTAAAGTACCTAGACAAATGGATAGAATGCTAGTATAATAAAGATAATAGGTTATCGGAAGAATATAGGGATAAAAACGCCCTAAAGCCCTAATATAGCTGTCTACTAAATTCTGCTAAATTCTGCTAAATTCTGCTAGTACCGTAAAACTTTAAATATCTAGGAATTTTAACCGGCGGTTAAAGTTATCTAATTAGTTAGATCCTTGTTAAGACTTTTAGCGGCTACTCTTCTTAGCCTAGTACTTCCACTTAACCTATAATTGCCTCTTTATACTTAATCCGGACGCACTTATATCCCCTTTTCTTCTCCTTATTTTATATTTTATAATCTTACGTTTTATAAGCCTAGTGCCACTCTATTTCTAACTAAGCCTAAAGGTAGGCTTTCTTTTAAAGAGGGGGGTGATGTAACGGCGCTATCGCACATTACCTGCTAAATTCTGCCATATTCTGCCGACCTATAATTAGCTCGCCCAGAACTAGCGCCTTAGCGGCTTACCCTATATATTTGTTTACATTAGTCCTAGCAACCCCTTTTTTCCCTTTTCTTTAGCTTAGTATCTTTGTAATATAGCATTCTACAAGCTTCGGTTTAGAGGCATTTGTATAAGCCGTAACAATTATATTATTAACTTCTTGTTTACCTATATACCTAGCCCATTAATAAGTCTACCGTAGTATTTACTATAAAGCTTTATTACACTATAGTTCGCGGACGGTTTCTACTTAAATTAGATTTAGAGTTTAGTTAATATATATTTTATACTTTAACTTAAGATATCTACGCATATTTATACTAACTAAAGTACTATATAGAATTTGTACTGAGAATTCTTTTTATTATATGCTGTATAAGTATAGACCTATATTATATAAGTAAATCTACCCCTTCTTAAATTTTTTTATCTAGTTTTAACTAAATTGGAGGTAGTTAAAGGCGTAAAAAGAGATAAATCGACTTTAGAATCTATAATTTATATAAAATAATTAAAAAGAAGGAAGGAGTTTAGAAATTTTAATTAGGCGGTAAGAATTATTAATAAGAATTAATAAGAATCGATTATTGTTAATAACGATTATTAATCGATCTTATCGATAATAAACTATCAAAAACCACCCTGCAGGTAGCAGATTTCTTCCGCCGCATATTTTTTTGCGGGCCGCCATTACTAAACTTATTTAGACAAGCCTCGTGCTCCATATCTTATAACTGTTCAGAGGGACGAACATTTCGTTGGTCGTGAATCTCAACTAAACGAACTTAAGGCAAAGCTTTCCTCAGAAGTCTAATGTCAACGTGCTACAGTAGTAGGTCTTGGTGGCATCGCCAAGACTTAAGTCGCCCTCGAATTTGCCTGCTGGAAAAGGGAAAGTTCTCCTAACAGCTCTATCTTCTGGATTCTAGCCACCAATTCTAAAACTTTCGAACAAGCATACCTGCAGATTGGATAACTCTTACAGATACCTGGGATTATAGAGGAGAACGCGGATATATATGTTTTTGCAGAAAATAAACAAGTATGTGGTAGAGTGTCCACACTAAAAGAAATATCTATACAAAATAAAAAGAAAGCCGTTGGCAGCCTCACAGTGGTCCTCCCCGGCAGACCGGATATCTTTCTAGAATGCCTTTTATAAGCTCATCCAGGTTAATTTTAGCGCTGAGTTTCGCTTAATAGATATCTCTAATGTAACTCTTTAGAGCTTTTCTCGTTTCCAGTAGACCGTCACAGTAAAGGCATTATATTAGGGTGCAGTGTATATACCGTCGCCAACACCCATCTTCCCGTTGGTGCGCTACCCGGGCTCGCCGCCGTCGGACTAATTCTATAGCGCATGCGTTAACCTACAATTAAATGTCCGCTCCTTGCATGTACGCTGTAACCTTTTGCCTAATAAACTCGTGGGTTGGCGGTTTGTTCCCTTTCTGGATCGGTAGCTATTCGTCCATAGTTAACCCACCAACCTCTTCTCCCCCTACCCAGCGATAATACTGCTTAAAGCCCCCCGCCTATAGTACCGCTTTAACATACGCGTGCAATCATTCAATATCTGTAGCATTGTCTTTTAGCCGCTTTAGAATCTTTAAAATCTCTTTGACGGGTCTAAGATTGGAGACGATTGGAAACCTATGTTTCACCCTGAGTCTCGCGGTTGGCTTCTGTCCAGTGCCAATGCTAACAAAAACGCCGAATGATTGGGCAGGGATTAAGGTCCTAGCCATAACCCATATCTCATCAAGCATCAGCTGGGCTGGATTATTATTACCCACTCCCCCGTCGGAGTATTCTTTTGTGCCAATCTCGATAGGGTCGAAATAGGTAGGAGCTGCTGAGGTAGCTCGAGCTATCTTCCATATCTCGTTTTTATCCGCTTCTCCAGGATTTCTGACCTCTGAGTTTCGCACGGTGTTGGGGTAAGTTCGGAATAAGTACGGCTTATCGCCAACACTGTCCCATTCATTTGCGACAACGACACTGTTTGTCATCAGCATGATGATATGGCATAAGGAATGGAGGAGCAGGGTCTGTTGACGTACGTCTTACACAAGTCATGTGGCGAATGATATTTGTCAAACGCAAATCCTCTATGTCGTGGTGTTTCATTTTCCGGTGCCTTGGAGTTCGTGATCTTCCTTATCTCACTCTCAAGTTGAGCGCCGTCGTATTTCGTGCTGGTCATCGTAATGAACCGCTGGATTTTAGATCTTTTCTTGCCGGAGAAGGCATTCTTGGCCATCTCTGGGTATCTCTCTAGGCAATCGTCCACTGGCATGCGAAGACGTCCTAACATGATAGCGTTGAGTCTATGACACATCTTGTGAGTTGTATACAATGAAGCTGCAAGGGTGACTCACCCTCCAGTACTGGTCCCGGCAATGTAGTCAAAGTAATGACAAGGTAAGTAACCTTCATATTTTCCGCACTCACTTGGCGTATTGGAGTTCGGAGGAACTAATTCATTGGTTCTGCGCTTGAAACCGTTACGGAGAGTGGTTAAAGTGGATGTTGTTTGAACCCTTGATTGAAGCGCTGTAGGTTCTGCGCTATCGTTGCTCGAACTTTCTATCGTGCCATTCATTGTATGATCTTCTTCCACATAGGGCCAAAAGCTGGATTCATGTGGGTCTTCATGCTCTTTCTCGATCTTTTCAATGGCATCCATGAGAATTTTCAGCATCCAGAGACTTGCGTAACCTCGAATACCTCCGCCATCTTAGAAAGCGTTAGTGAAGCCGCATCCTAGAGTGGGTCAGAGGGCATACCGAGCGTAAGAACACAAGCCTTCTGCCAAGGATCATCCTGTCCTTCTAATCGTCCTAGCTCGAGTCGAGATGGATCATTTGGTGTCGCAACAACTGGGTTCACGGAATCCATGGTTGCAAGTGCTTACCACGAGGTCTGTAACACAATTAGGATGATATGAATCGTAACATGTCGAAAAGAGCGGAGAAGGAATAAAAGCTATGTAAGGCTGGAGGAGGGATGCGGCCGTCCAGCTCTCCCCGACGTGATGAGGCTCCCATCATCAAAATGGAAATGTTGCGCAAGGCAGCTTTTCAGCTCTACGCCGTCAATATTAGGGCGAGCAATATAAGTTGTGGCGTCAAGATGGCGCCTATCATTTTGTTCTGCGCTGAAAATAGTGGCGACAGGACCCTCCACGAACGGCCTGTACAAGGGGGTAACACGAACGGATCAGTTGGCCCTCCCTGCTAGTATGCTAGCAGAATAATACAGCCCAACCATTTTGCAAAGGTTCGCTTATTTTGATAATATACTAGCAGGGAGGGCCGTCTGACCCGTTCATGTTACCCCCTTGTACAGCGTAGAAATAAGCGGCCGATATTGGCACGTGCGCAACCACTAAAAATCGACCATTTTTAAAGATATATCTATATAGAACTGTTCAAAGGGCCTTAGCGGTTTTTGATTGGTTGCTGCAAAAAATACTAGTCACCTAATTCCTCACATACTACCCCATTAAAAATTTTTAACCCTTTTTCCACCCCTTATTACCGCTCTCTATATTTACTACCCCAGTTACTATTCCCTACCTATATTACCGCCTAAATACCGCCTAAATGCCTTTTAATCGTCCATTTTATACTATCTACAGGTGTAACGGAATTCCCCAGAAGGTACATATCAGATAAGACAGAAGGAGGTCTCATCTATATTCTAGAAGGAGGTCTTATCCATATTCCAGAAGGAGGTCTCATCTATATTCTAAAAGGAGGTCTCATCTATATTCCAGAAGGAGGTCTTATTTATATTCCATCTACGTCCCAGAAGACACGGTCAGACAGATAAGGGGCAAAGGGTTTTGCTAGCGTCTTAGAAAGATCATATAGGGAGCTAGTTCTCCTCTAGAGAAGAACTAGCGATTAGTCTCTAAATAGAAGTAGTTAGAAGCATTTGTCCTTTAATATATAAAACTTATTCTACCTTTAACTTACCTTCTATTTACCTTTAACTTACCTTCTATTTACCTTTAACTTACCTTCTACTTACCGGTAACACTGTTAATTAGATAATTATACATTCCAGTCAAACTAGCCTCTTATAATTCTAATTACTTACAATCCGTTAGGAACGTACGGCTATTAATTAACGATAACAAACTATACTCCTGTACCCCACGAAGCAACGCCCTTACCGTAAGAGGCTTAAAGAGTCTCCCTAGAGGAGCGTATTCCCTCTTTCTATAAAGAAGCCACGGCTGGTCCGTCTAACCTTGCGAGACCTTTAGGAATAATTACCGCTAGGGAGTTATCGGAGCGGTCGCTATACGAGACCCTATAAAAAACAAAGGAGTTAAAGATACAATTAAGATAAGTATATTAAAACTACCAAGAACAATTATAAGGACAATTAGGGGAAGTATAGACACCCCAGACACGAAGCGAACTTAAAGGGGTAATGCTATACTATACTATAACGTTAGAAAAACCTAAATTCCGCATAAAGGAACTTAATAAGTACCATAATAATAGTCTTCGGAACTATAATCGTTTTATCTAATAATATAAAACTAAGTTTCGGCTAGATCCGAAACGTTACTCCAATGAGTATAATCAGACACTAATTACTTTTACCTTCCTGCGTGGCACTATTAAGAGTTTATAGACACGCTATAAGAAGAAACTTACCATACCCCTTAAATTTAGTGAACTTAGGATCTAGTTGGTTAATTAGGTCTAAAACCCTACTAATTAAGGAATGGACTATAACTAGTAATACCACAACGCTAAATAGCGGAATAGTTAGACTATGGTCCAGTTCGTAAACTACTTAGAAAAACTAGAAGATAATATACCCTACTTAAATCTATAGGATAACGCTATATAACTTCACCAGCTACTCACTAAGCTACGGCCTAAGATTTAACAGGCCATATAAGAAAAGGGCGAAATTCCTACCTCTTAAGAAAAGCTTATCTCTAAAGCTACTCGGATTAAAAGTGCTAGAAGAGATTATCTAGGCAAGTAAAAGGAATAAGACGCTAATAATAAAGAGCGTAGGACTAGACCTAGCTTTAATAATAGGGGCAGATTCCAACCTAACCGCTCTATAGAAGGACAACGTAAGTAGGCCTTGTAGCCCTAGAGCAACGCTAGTTAACCCTAAAATAACAATAGGCAGAGACCTAATCCGTAAGAGGGAAACTAGGAGATACGCACCTATTATAACTGCGGCAAGAAGGGCTATATAAGCCGCTTCTACTGGCAAAAAAAGTAAGAGTTAGCCTAATTAGGAAAAGAGACAGCCTAGTAAATCTTTACTCCCTTACACTAGGCTAGCAAGAGAAGGAGGGAGTAAACTACTATATAGTTATTCCTATCTCCATTTAAGTTAATAATAAATAGGTAATACAAGACTGCCTTATAGACAGCGGCGCGAGTATAGGGTTCATTTCTTAATTACTAGTAAAAGAATTAGATTTAGATCTTAGCGGCTCGCAGGTACGCACTATTTAAAGCATCGGAGGCTACTAGATTCTATACTACGGGGAATAGGCTTTTTCCGTGGCCAGCTAGGACCGCGATGGTCTATAGGACACGTAGGAGATACGCTTCTGTGCTATAGAAATTAAGGGGTACAACCTTATTTTGGGATACCTATAGCTTCACTAAGTTAATCCGGACATTAATTGGCCTTTAGCCTCGTATTAATATCGGAAGTCTTAACCGCGCATTATAGTTAAAGATTAAAAGACTTTCTTAAACCATATATAAGAAGAAGGGTAGGTATATGCTATATATACTACTCTTAATACCAAGAACGGGGATACGGGATATTTATTTTTAGATGTCCGGCTATATATAGTTAAGGAACTAGAGATTCCACAGGAATATATAGACTTAAAGGATGTTTCTAGTAAAGAAGCTATATAAACCTTATCTAACCCTATATTAGTTAAGTATAAGATAGATATAGGGGATAAACAACCTCCTTTTAGACTACTATATAACCTATTAGAAAATAAGCTAGCGGTACTACGTCAATATATAGTAGACAATCTTTAGAGAAAATGAATTCGGCCCTCTATAAGCCCGACAGGGGCACCAATTATATTTATACCTAAGAAAAACGGGACCCTTTACCTCTGTGTTAACTATCAGGCGCTAAACAAGATTACTATAAAGAATCGCTACCCGTTACCCTTAATAGGGGAGCTTATTAATAGGCTGTTGGGCATAAAAATATTCACGAAATTAGATCTAAAAGATATATACCATTAAATCTAGATTAAAGCCGGCAATAAGTGGAAAACGGCGTTCTAAATACGGTACGGCTACTTTAAGTACCTAGTGATGCCATTTGGGCTTACTAACGCACTAGCGACATTTTAGGCCTATATTAATAAGGCATTGTCGGGCCTATTAGACACGATATATATAGTCTACCTTAATAATATTATAGTCTACTCTAATAACTATAAAGTATATACGCACCACGTATAAATAGTACTAGAAAAACTATGGGAATATAAGCTCTATATAAACCTAAAAAAGTACACGTTCTATACTACTAGCATTAATTTTTTAGGCTTTATTGTTAGCGTTAATAAAGTATTAATAGAGAAAAGTTGGGTGGACGCTATTAGGGAATAGCCCTACCCTATAATATTTAGAGAAGTACAGGTTTTCTTAAGCACGGCGAACTTCTACTAAACGTTTATTATTTACTACTTATGAGTAATACTCCCAATTACCAATCTACTAAAAGGATTTAAGAATAGCAAGAAGTTAGGACCCTTTATATTTGGGGAAGCTATTAAGCAGGCTATAGACCGGTTAAAGGATTTATTTATATCGGCGCCTATCCTAATACACTTCTACTAGGAGCTATGTATATACCTTAAAACGGATACATCCGGCTTTACCCTAGGGGCAATTATATCTCAATTAAAAGACGGAAAATAGCATCCTATAGCGTTTTAGTTTAGAAAGATAACCCCTATAAAACAGCGTTATATAACGTACGACTAGAAGTTACTTGCGATAGTTATAGCAATAAAGCACTAGCGACATTATTATATGGGAAGTAATTACCCTATTAAAGTCCTTATAGACCATAACAACCTAAAATACTTTATAACTATAAAGGTATTAAGTAGTTGATAAGCTAGGTAGGCAGAGGCACTATTATAGTACGATTTTAAGATTATATACCACCTAGGAAAGACAAATCCTGCTAATAGGTTATTAAGATATCCGGATTATAAGATAGGGAGGATTTAGGACAGTATAGGGGAAATAATCCCCATATTATAAAATTTACTTAGGAAGAAAGAAGACTCTTTCCCTAGAACTATAGAATTTCGCGGTAAAATAGAGGTCCTAACGATGCAGCTATAAAGCAATACGATTATAGAGCCGTAGGATATAGTTATAGACTAGGTTATAGACTAAGTAGATATTACAAAGTTAGCGTACCCTAGAATTAGCAAGAATTCTACGGGATATGCTAAAGGTATTACAGCACCTTTAACTTAATAGCGTATTAGCTATAAGTTTTTGGATCTAAGGGGGATAAGTAAGATGCCTATCTGTAGCGTAGCATACTGCATAACGGTAGGAGAATTTACTAGCACTAATGGTTTAAAACGTCTTATACTATGCCTTAAGTCTATAATGGCGGCAGGTGAAATAAAAGTAAGTAATCTGCATAAAACCTTTCTAAATTTTCTTCTTTAAGCTTAATAAAGGGACGCCTTCGCCTCTAGGGAGAGGTAGAAAGATATAGTAGAGACTAACTTAGCTAGAGTTACTAAGAAGCTATAGTAGTAAGACTAAAAGGGTCTATTGCGCTTTAAGGGTGCTATATATGTCCTAAAGGACCAAGCGATTTAAGACGAAATTTTAAAGGTCTTCTATAATAACCCTTTTAGGGGTCACTATAGTGCTAATAGAACCCTTAAGGCTGTTTAAAGGAAATACTTTTAGGACGGAATATTTAAAGAGGTTAAGGACTATATATTAAGGTGTAATACGTGCTAAAGGATATAAATATCCAGGCATCGCCTATACGGCAAGTTATTAGTGCTTTCTATTCCGCAGGAACCTATATTAGAATTAACAATAGATTTTATTATAGGCTTACCCCCTACTAAGACAAGAACTAAAGAGGTTGCTAACGCTATCCTAGTAATTGTTAATAGGTATACAAAGTTTTTAGGATACTTTACTATTATAATAATAATTATAGTAGCAGAACTAGCAGACCTGTTTTTAAAACAGTAGCTCTCGTTTAGTACACTAAGGGGAATCGTGTCTAACAGAGGCACCGTATTTAATAGTGCATTTTGGTCTTTATTCTGTCTCTTATTAAAAATATAGTAAAGAATAAGCACTACCTTCCACCTGTAAATAGACGGGCAAACAGAGCATCTAAATGCGTTATTAGAATACTACCTCCGCTACTATATCAATTATTAACAGGATAATTAGACATTATAGTTAGCTCTAGCGCAGCACGTATATAATATAAGCATTTATAGTAGTATAAAAATAACCCCTTATAAAGCATTGTTCGGGGTAAAAGCAAATAACCCTTAGAACGTTAAGGATATCATTCCCGAAAGAGAGGCACCGGTAGCGTCTAAAAGAATTAAGCAAATAAGAATTCGTAGAGAGGAACTTAAAAAGCACTTACTAAACGCCCAGGCTATGCAAAAAAGGTACTATAATAAAAAACATATGCCAGAAGAATTCAAGATAGGAGACGAAGTCTTACTATTTATGAAAAATATCTAAATAAAACGCATTAAGAAGAAGCTGGATTACCGGTAGCTTAGACCCTTTAAAATAGTTAAAAAAACTAAAGGAAATTAAGCCTACAAATTAGAATTACTAAAATCTTATCTAATATATCCTATATTTTATATTTTCTTACTAGAGCTATATTAGAGAAGAGATAGTGCGGAACCGCCCCTACCTAGCGAAATTAATAGGGAACTAGAATAGAATGTAAAAGATATTTTAGACCAAAGATAGCGCTAGAAGAAGCGCGAATTTTTAGTTTGTTAGGAAGGATACTCCTAGGTATATAATAGTTGGGAACCTAAGGAGTACCTTTAGCCGGGATATAATACCGCGATTAAAACCTTCCTAAGAACCAAAGGTAAAGACTTAGAAATGGTTCCGGATATACCATAGGTAAAGTAATAGGGAAGACCCTATAAATTAAAACTATAGAATTAAGCACAGGCATTAAAAACGGAAACGTTTTACCATTATAATAGGGATCCTAGAATCCTATAAGAGGAAGCCTATAGGGATCTATAGGAGAACCACTAGGGATACTATTTAAAGAAGACGCTATACAAAAAGGAGCAGTAGTACTATAAGAAGTGGCCTTGGGGATTTAGAAAGATCCCCTAGGGATAAAAAGAGAGTATCCGGCCTAGTACCGGAGATACGCAGTAGAGTTAATAGTATAAAAAGGAGCAAAAGGACAGCCTATAAAGAATTAGAAATTTTAAGGAATTATAAGGCACCTATAGGAATACTACCCGTTTATTATATATGGGGATTATAGTAGTACACTGCGTTTATATAGATTGTTACCGAAGCTTAGAATAAAGGCATCCCTAAAGTATAAAGTTAATTCCCAATAATAGGGCATCCTAGAGGCACCTAAGAGGCACTATATAAAGCTATTCTATAAGAAGAAGGAAAGAGCTAGGTAATAACTTAAATACTAACAGCAGCAATAGGAGCCTCCTCTTCTATCTTAACGTTATTATTAACGGTATTATTAGCTCCTCCATCCCTAGAAACATTAGCACTTCTACTAATATTCTTCTTAAAACAATAGGTACGGGAAGGACCAGTATGGGCGGGAAACTGGCGAGGAGAACGTTTATCTTAACCTTTGTTACTATTCTTAGTATCCCTAGGTTTTAAATTGGCGTCTAAGCAGGGATTAGAGAGATGTTAGCTAAAGGAGTTAGCATAATTCCTAAGCAAGTTACTAGAGAAACTTACCTAGCTAAAGTAGCCCACATAAGAGTACAAATATTATTATTAATAAGGACGAGCTGTTCGCATATACGCTCCTAGACACTATATATCCGAGAACATTATGTCTCTATAGTAGTGGAAACCCTTATAGAATTAAAGAGTTTGTAAGTAAGGGAAGACACCTTCTATCCCCACCTATTACTATTAGGATATCAGCGGAAATCTTAGATGGCGCGTTAGAGCTTATAAGTCTTATACGCATAGACAGCGGGGATCTAGCATAATTAGCGAAATCTAGAATAGGACGGAATAAGAAATACCAGGACACAGGTTTTTCTCCTACTACGACAATAAAAGCACTTAGATTTATTTTCGCCGGAGTAAGGCATCTTATAGACATAGGAAGGATCCTACGTAAGAGCATAAACGTAGCGACGATAGTATTTTAGGGAAACTGCTGTAAGAGCAATAAACGCTGTCTAGGGCGTCACTAGGAGATTAACAATACTACCGCCGGTCTAGGGACCATAAGCCATTATAAGAAAATACTCTAAGGAGTTAGCATTGTTATAAGAAGATAAGGTAGGGATCCTATTACTTATAGACATATTATAAGAAGAGAACAAAGTAGCTATAAAAGAATAGCTAAAGATATAGAAGCTGAAAGTGGAGATATAGAGGAAATAATCTGCTAAAAGACAAGACGAATGGTGTTATTAATAAAAAGACGCGTAAGAGGCGACAGCTTATAAACTAGAAGAAAATCAAAATAAAGACGTTATTATTAGAATCCATTTCAGGTAAATGGGGATAGTAGCTTATAGACGCGTTATATAGGACAACCTCCAGATTAACTTATAACAAACTCTTATAATAAGAAAGGTAAATCCCATCCAATTTTTATTATTATTATTTTAGTTCCATTACAAAGGCATTATAAGGAACTATAGTAGGAAAAGAGCAGAGGAACTAAGGATAAAGTAAGGTTCCACGCTAGTAAAGAACTAGCTATAAGCCGCATTATAGAGTACCTTTCTACTAAGAATTTCCCTAATAATTTTAGCTGGAACTCTATAAAAGCTTAGTAGAGGCAAAGTCTTAGAGGACTAAGACCCTTAAAGGGGAGGCAATTATAACGGAATTCCCTAGAAGGTATATATTAGATAAGATAAAAGGAGGTCTTATCTATATTCTAAAAGGAGGTCTTATCTATATTTTAGAAGGAGGTCTCATCTATATTCTAGAAGGAGGTCTCATCTATATTCCAAAAGGAGGTCTTATTTATATTCCATCTATGTCCTAAAAGACACAGTCAAATAGATAAGGGGCAAAGGGTTTTACTAGCGTCTTAAAAAAATCATATAGGGAGCTGGTTCTCCTCTAGAGAAGAACCAGCAATTAGTCTCTAAATAGAAGTAGTCAGAAGCATTTATCCTTCAATACGTGAAACTCATTCTACCTTTAACTTACCTTCTATTTACCTTCGACTTACCTTCTACTTACTAGTAATACTGTCAATTAGATAATCATACGTTCCGGTCAAGCTGGCCTCTTACAATAGGTAGTATTACTCTTCCGCTAACTTTATAACGAACCGTCTTAGAGCTCCGTATAAGACCTGTAATCCTTATAAAATTAATACTTTTTTCCCTTTTTTTTAACTGCCTTTCTAACTCTATATATATAGGAGAAAAGAAAGGGGCGGCCCTAATAATCTTTAGCGGACCTTCGGTAGCCTACCACTACTTCCACCACTACTTCCGCTGCTGCTTCCGCTACTACTTCCGCTACTACTTCCGCTGCTACTTCTTCCTCTACTTCCCACCTCCTTATACCGCCCGTATCAATCTAGCCGCGACCTACTACGGCCCGCCCTATTACGGACCAGTTGGATATTGGGCCTATAAGTATAGCCGCTATTACTACTATCCGCCCTATTACGGACTAGTTAGATATTAGGCCTATAAATACGGCCTGTAATTACTACTAAGCTTTACACTAGATAGATAAACGGATTAGTTCTACGTGGGCTAAATAGCCTTACTTTAAGAGCTGCTATAAGCAAGGCGATATTATCCTACCTTTATTTAGACCTCCGCCGTAGTATTTATAGACCCTACTGCAGTCCCGGGAACGCTTCGCCCGTACATTTTAGGACTAGCTCCGTTCGTATAATGCGGCTTTAGCTTTTACCTCCGTTAACTATACCGTTACTAACCATAGCGCTACTTCGGCCGGTATTAATTATTTCTAGATTTATAGCGAACTGTACTACCTTACTAGGCCTATAGAAGCTCCCTCTAGAGCTACACCTTAATATACTTAGCTTTACTTTTATAACCCCGCCTACGCTACTAATATCCGTCTATAGACTAATCCGTAGCTTAATACAGAGGTTTTACGGCGTCTTACTGATATACTACACGAGATTAGCAATTCTTTTATTACCTTATACCGAACTGCTATAGAATAGCTTTAGGCGTAGGCGTAGGCGTAAGCTACGTCTACTCCGTTATAGATTATTTTAAACCCATAAATATAGCTAATTATTAAGGCAGGCGCTAATTAGCGCCGTAAAAATCTACCTACAGCTACTAAAGTCGCTGTTATTATTCCTAATAAGCATAAAAGCGCTAGCTTCCGTAATATTGTTCTTACTAACCGTGGCCGGCCTAAGGAGCCCCCGCGGTACTACCGTATTAACTTAAACTACGCCGCCTATATACCGCTATACTACGTACTACTCTTTCCTTACGGCGACCCTAGCTAGCACTAGGGTATACAGCTCCGTAGTAATTCCTGTACCCGCTAGTATAACCGCCTTCCCTAGCAAGCTTACTTTTGGTTCTACCTTTACGTCTATAACAGCTCCAAATTAGTACCGTTCGCCTTCCGGCGCCTATTTTAGTAGTATATTATTAACGCCTAGGCCCTATATAACTAGAATAAGCTTAACTAGATCCGTTCCCACTAGTCTAATATCTATATAGACCTATATAACGGCATTACAGATGCTATCTCCCGCGGAGATTTTAACCCTAATTCTATTAGCCGCCGCGTTATTCTTCCTTTAAGTTACCTTAGCAGCGCCCGCTTTATCGGCCAGTGCTATTAAAATTCTATAGCAATAATCCGCTATTACGGCCGTCTAAGCCTA
>Ga0307515_10011890_pt1 | contig 16449 bp, 17 predicted proteins | sample 17_EM_MG_FD_194513 | JGI IMG/M metagenome (GOLD analysis project Ga0307515, IMG submission 194513) | Populus trichocarpa ectomycorrhiza microbial communities from riparian zone in the Pacific Northwest, United States - 17_EM | ecosystem: Host-associated > Plants > Roots > Unclassified | place...
TAGCCGTACCATTGCAAGGTGCCGTCCGCCTCGAACCGCACGTCGTCGCGCGGCGCGCCGATCACCGCCATATAGTTTCCATGCGCCTTGCGGCAATCACCACAATGGCAGCAGAACACCCCTGCCGATTCCACAGGAATCGAAAATTTGACGCCGCCGCAGCGGCATGACGCGTTCAGTCGTTCGGCCATGGATACTGTCCTCCGGGTGGTGAATGGCTATGCCGACAGCCGATGCGCGGCTCTCGGAACCAGACATACGGCGCAAAACCCAGGCTTCAAGCGCCTCCCGGAAAGATAAATACGACATTCGAACACGCCCCGACGTGGTTCCCGGAAGCACACCGGCACGGAGCATGACCAAGGTTGACGGTAAGGTGTTGACAGGCAAAAGGCAGTGCCGTTTGCACCGCCTTTTGCCTGTGAAATTCCTCAGCTCGCTCGCCCTTTCCAGACGATGTCGCTGACAGTTAGCTGCTTGGGAATGATCTGCAGCTGAAAGAACTCATCAGCCAGCGCCTGCTGGTAGGCTACCGCCTCCGGCCCCACCGTCGAGACATCGGCAAGGCTGAACCCCTTGCGCGTCAACACCACCCGCTGGATATCCTCCGGCACGCCGGTGATCTTCGACAAAGCAGCCACGGTACCGTCCAGGTCGTTTTGCGCAGCGGCGCCGACCTTTCCCAGTTCATCAAGGATTTCGCTGAGCACATCCCCGTGTGCAGCGGTGAAATCACCGTTGCTGAGGAAGTAGCTCCAGGACTCGGCGATCCCCTCGGCAGTGGTCAGGACACGCGTGCCGGGATCTTTCTCGGCGACGGCAAAATACGGATCCCAGATCGACCAGGCGTCGATCTGGTTGCTGGCAAAGGCGGCTGCGGCGTCGGAGGGTGAGAGGTCGGCCGCCTCGATATCGGCGATACCGAGACCAGCCTTGCGCAACGCCTTGACGGTGAAATTGTGGGCGCTCGAACCCCGCTTGAATGCCACCCGCTTGCCCTTCAGATCCTCGATCGACTGGATCGGCGAATCCTTGTGCACGAGGATCGCGGATCCCGCGGAGGCTCCCCTGTAGGTGCCCGCATACAGCAGGTTGCCGCCGGCCGCCTGTGCAAACAGAGGCGGCACGTCGCCGGTCGGCCCGAAATCGATGGCGCCGGCCCCGAGTGCTTCAAGCAGCGGCGGGCCGGACGAAAATTCCGCCCAGGTGATCGAAATGCCGCGATCGGCAAAACGCTTTTCCAGCGCGCCCGTTCCCTTGGCAAGCGCCAGGACGCCATTCTTCTGCCAGCCGAGGCGCAATTCCTTGAGCGGTTCGGATGAGGCACGGGCAATTCCCGGCAGTGTCGCCGCGAGCGCAGCTGTCCCGAAAAGCGATAGTGTCTGTCGGCGTGTGAACATGATAGATTCCTCTCGATGTTTGTCGGCGCACGACAGCGGCGCCACTGTCATCAAGATTGATGCAATCTATAAAAACTATATACTATATTAATATCAAAAACAGGCGTGATACCGGAAAAGCCGATCAGCGAACACTCTTCCGGCAAAAAATCATTCTCCTATGCCCCGGAGCGTGCTGTGGGTGAGGACATAGGGATGGCGCTTGCACTTACGCCTCCAGGCCCTATCATTCTCGAATGGAACTTGTTGAAGTCTTCCAGCGTCTCGGCGTGGCGCTTGCCACCGGCCTCCTCGTGGGCTGCGAGAGGGGGTGGCAGGACCGCGATGTCCCCTCGGGCGGCAGAACAGCCGGTATCCGCACATTCGGCCTTTCAGGCTTTCTCGGCGGACTTGCCGGTTACCTCCAGATACATACCGGACCAATCCTGCCTGCGGCTCTGCTGCTCCTCTTCGGCGCCGCTTTTGCCGCTTTCAAGCTGCGAGAATCCGCGGCAGAGAAGGACTATGGAGTCACCACTGTCGTCGCGGCCTTCCTCGTCTTCGCGCTGGGTGCAATAGCAGTCGTCGGCGACTTGCGGGTTGCGGTCGCCGGCGGGGTCATTACCACCGCACTGCTCGCCGCCAAACGCAGCCTCCACGGTTTTCTGACGCAATTGAGCTGGCTGGAAATCAGGGCAGCCCTCGTTCTTCTGGCCATGACGCTCGTCGCTCTGCCCCTGCTGCCGAACGAGACCGTCGATCCCTGGGATGCCTTGAACCCATTCGCCTTGTGGCTATTGACGATCACGATCGCCGCTATTTCCTTCGCCGGCTACGCCGCCATTCGCGTTGCCGGCCCCAGTCGCGGCATCCTGTTTGCCGGTGCCGCCGGCGGACTGGCCTCCTCCACGGCGCTGACGCTTTCATTTGCCCGCTTCGCAGCCGATGCACCGCAGAGCGCCCGGCAACTGGCCTGCGGCGCCATGATCGCCGGGGCGCTATCGCTTATCCGCGTCCTCGTTATCGGCGCCGCCCTGGCGCCCATTCTCCTGATGCCGCTTGCGATTGCGCTGATACCGGCTGTGCTGGTGATGCTGGCCGCAAGCTTTTTGATCGTCCGCCGCGGCAGCGACACGCACGATACGCCGAACTTTCAACTCGAAACCCCCTTCAAGCTTGGCGAGGTGCTGCGTTTCGGCGCCCTGCTTGGCGCCGTCATTGTGGTGTCGAAGGTTCTGGTCGACAGGATCGGCCAAACCATGATTTTTGTTGTCGCGGCCGTATCGGGCCTGATGGATCTCGACGCCATCACGCTTTCGACGGCACGCCTGACGGGGACCTCGGTCGATCTTGCCACCGCCGTCGCGGCGATCCTGATCGCGGTCGTGGTCAATCTCGTGACGAAAATCGTTCTGGCATTCACGGCGGGTGGCAGAGGACCCTACGCCACGACGCTCGCTTTGGCGACGGTCGCGGCCATCACGGCTGGTGCGGTCGCCCATTTTACCCTGGGTTCCTTCGTCCCGACATCCTGATTGCCATGCGCAAATTTTCACGAAATGCGGTCGCGTAAACGGCGCTCTCCCTTCCGCCTCCGGACCATTTCCGCTAAGTCTCTCGCGATACGCGCCACAGGAGCATTCGGAATGGCAAAAGTCGCTTTCATCGGTCTCGGCGTCATGGGCTATCCCATGGCCGGCCATCTGAAGATCAAGGGCGGCCACGCGCTGACGGTCTATAACCGGACGTTCGCGAAGGCCGAAAAATGGGCGGCGGAATTCGGCGGACACGCCGCGTCGACGCCGGCCGAAGCTGCCGATGGTGCCGATTTCGTCTTCTCCTGCGTCGGCAACGACGACGACCTGCGCTCGGTCACGACGGGTAAGGATGGCGCCTTCGAGACCCTGACGTCGGGCGCGGTCTTCATCGACAACACTACCGCCTCGGCGGAGGTTGCCCGCGAACTCGATGCCGCAGCCACCGCGCGCGGTGCCCATTTCATCGACGCGCCGGTGTCCGGCGGCCAGGCGGGCGCTGAGAACGGCGTGCTGACGGTGATGTGCGGCGGCGATCCGGATGTGTTCGAACGCGCCCGGCCGGTCATCGACGCCTATGCCCGCATGGTCGGCCTGATGGGTCCTGCCGGTTCCGGCCAATTGACCAAGATGGTCAACCAGATCTGCATCGCCGGCCTCGTCCAGGGGCTCGCCGAAGGCATCCATTTCGGCAAGAAGGCCGGCCTCGACATCGAGAAGGTCATCGAGGTCATCTCGAAGGGTGCTGCCGGTTCCTGGCAGATGGAAAACCGCCACAAGACGATGAACGCCGGCAAATACGACTTCGGCTTCGCCGTCGACTGGATGCGCAAGGATCTCGACATCGTGCTTGCCGAAGCGCGCGACAACGGCGCCCGCCTGCCGGTCACGGCCCTTGTCGACCAGTTCTATGCGGAGGTCCAGGCGATGGGCGGCAAGCGCTGGGATACGTCGTCGCTGTTGGCGCGTCTGGAGAAATAATGCTCGCGCCGTCCTCCCCGGCAGATGCCGTCATCGCGCATCTGAAATCGCTGCGGGCGGAGGAAAATCTTGCCGGAATGGCGAGGTTTGGCATTGAAACGAAGACTGCGCTCGGCATTTCCAATACCGATTTGCGGCGGATCGCGCGGTCGATAAAGCGCGATCATGCCCGCGCGCTTGCTCTGTGGGCGAGCGGCATTCGCGAGGCCCGCTTGCTCGCAGCCTTTACCGCAGAGCCGGAAAAGCTGGCGTTGGAAACGGCCAGGCTATGGGCCGGTGATTTCAATTCCTGGGAAATCGTTGATGGCGTCGCCGACATTTTTGTCGAGGCCCGGCTGGAAGCAATCCTCATCCCGGAGTTTGCCGCCGATGAACGGGAATTTATCCGGCGGACTGCCTTTACCATGATTGCCGTCAGCGCCGTTCACCTGAAAGACGAACCGGACGAAACCATCCTGGCCTGGCTGGCGCTGATCGAAGCCCATGCCGGTGACGACCGCAATTTCGTGAAAAAGGCTGTAAACTGGGCGCTTCGCCAGATCGGCAAGCGCAACGCCCATTGCCACGGCCCAGCCCTGTCGCTGGCCCGCATTCTAGCGGCAGCATCGTACCGGACCGCGCGATGGATTGGCAAGGACGCGGTCCGCGAACTGACGAGCAGCGCCGTGCTGAAAAGACTGAATGCGTCTGATTGAGAGTACGAGGTTCTAGCCGCTTCGCGAACGCCTCACTCCTCGTTCGACTTCGCCTGATCGATCACCATGTAGTCGAGCGGCAGCTGTGTCGTGTACTTGATCTGCTCCATCGCAAAGGCTGAAGACACGTCGCGGATCTCGATCTTGGCGATCATCCGCTTGTAGAAGGCATCGTAAGCAGCGATATCCGGCACGACGACGCGCAGCAGATAGTCGACATCGCCGCTCATCCGGTAGAATTCCACCACTTCCGGGAATTCGCCGACCACTTCGGAAAAACGCCGCAGCCATTCGATGGAATGGGTATTGGTGCGGATCGACACGAAGACCGTGACCTTGGTGTTAACCTTGACCGGATCGAGCAGCGCCACGCGGCCGCGGATCACGCCGTCCTCTTCCATCTTCTGGATGCGGCGCCAGCAAGGCGTGGTGGACAGGCCGACCTTTTTGGCAAGGTCGGCAACGGCGAGTGTGGAATCCTCCTGCAACAGGCGCAGGATTTTGCGGTCAAGACGATCCATGGAGAGCCCCCTTCGAATATTATTCTCTCTATAGCGTGAAATACACCAAAAGAAAGAAAATTGTTTCAGGTGGTCATTTTTTCGACCCGCTCGCGCAGGACAGGCAGGACTTCGGCTTCGAACCACGGATTCTTTTTCAGCCAGCCGGTATTGCGCCAGCTCGGATGCGGCAAGGCGAGCACCGCCGGCCCTGTATTCGAGCCCAGATGCGTGCGCCAGTTGCGCACCGTCTCGGTCATCGTCGCGGCCCGTCGTTCGCCGAGATGCCAGGCTTGCGCATATTGGCCGATGGCCAGCACGAGCGCGACCTGCGGCATCGCGTCCATGACCTCCTGCCGCCAGCGCGGCGCGCATTCCCGGCGCGGCGGCAGATCACTGCCATGCGCATCGTAGCCGGGAAAGCAGAACCCCATCGGCACGATGGCAAAGAGGTTCGGATCGTAGAATTGCGCGCGGGTCACGTCGAGCCATTGCCGCAGCCGGTCGCCCGAAGCATCGTTGAACGGCAAACCGCTCTGGTGGACGCGCAGGCCCGGCGCCTGGCCGGAAATCAGGATGGGCGCCCTCGATGAAATCACCGCCACCGGACGCGGCTCATGCGGCAGCCGATGTTCGGGGCCGCGCGCCGGGGCGTCACGACAGATCCGGCAGGCGGCGATCGCCGCGCGCAGATCCTCAAGCCCGTCGCCTTCTCCATCAGTCATTCCACAGCCTTGCAAATATCGCCTTCATCCTGTCGACGACCTGTTGAAACATCGTGCCCGGCCAGCCGTCCGGTATATGGGGCCCTTCGTCCATTCCGCCATGGGTCTGTCGCCATGTTCGCGGCGCATCGAACGTGCCTGCCCAAAGCCCGAGGCGCGCCTTCCTGGCGGTTTCTTCCTCCGCATCGTAGTTCCCGAAGGCGATGGCAAAGCCGGCGCCGACCATCGCCGCATTGAGATCGAGATTACGTGCCGAGCAGACGGCGAGAAGCCGGTCGTAGCGGTCGCTGCCATCGGACTTGCAACTAATTTGCGCATCGCCGATCAACGCCGCCAGATAGCCCCTCGCCTCCGTACCGCAAGACCAATCCCGCCCGTCGCGCCGGCAGACCTGGCGCAGTTCCGGCGCATCGATGCCGACCAGCCGGATGCGTTTGCCGTCCAGCACCAGCGTATCGCCATCGACGATACGCGCTCGCCCGGACATCGCCTCCTGCCGAACACCGTCGAGGCGCACCACGACCAGCCCGAGAAACAAAAGGATCAGCGCCGTCAGCAGAAGATCGCGAAGGATCCGGACCATGCGCATCATCGTCATCCTTGCTTGCCAAAACCGGCGGCTTCACCCTGCGGAATGCACGTCGAAAAACCGCAAACCGCAGCAACTTCTTAAGGATTCCGCCTTAAAGTTCAACGGATTCCGTTAACGCGTTTGAGAGTCATGAGTAAGGGCGTCAGCACCTCGACCGACAAGATTATCGTCGACAAATCGCGCAGCCACCGCAACACGGCGGTGTCGAAAGCCGTGCGCTCGACCCGCGAACGCCTGCAGGCCGGCCCGTCGAACGCGTCCGGCTTCGACAGGGAGATGCTGGGGCTGCATGTCGATTCGATGCTGCAGGGCGCCATCGCCATGCCGATCTTCGTGTTTCTGGTCACCGGCGTCGGCGTCTATCTCTCGCAAAGCCTCGATCTTGTCGGCTGGAGCATCATGACGCTCTGTGTCCATGCCATCGGCATCCTGCTCGCGCGCCGGGCGAAAACCCGGGACATCGCGGCGGACCAGGTATCCTACTGGCGTCGCTGCTTGCTGATCGTTCAGGTCGTTTTCGGCATTTGCTGGGTAGCGTTCATCATGCAGGATTGCAGCAGCTGCGGAGAAGTCAATTTCGGCTTCTACAAGGGTGCCGTCCTGATGATCGCACTGGCGGCCACCGCGATGGGCACGTTTCTCCTTCGCAACGCCCTGCTTTTCACCTTCACCCCGGTCGTCCTCGCTCTTGCCGGCCTGACGGTCGAATCCGCCAACCCGGGCTATATGGCACTGACGGCGGTGGTCTCGACCTCATTGATCTTTCTCGTCTTCATGACCAACCGCATGCACCGTGCCAACGTGCACGTGCTGTCGATGCAATCTGAAAAAGACGACCTGATCGCCGAACTCGAAGTCGCCAAGTCGATGTCGGACGAGGCACGCCGCCGTGCCGAGGAAGCCAACCTTGCCAAGTCCCGGTTCCTTGCCTCCATGTCGCACGAATTACGCACGCCGCTGAACGCCATCCTCGGCTTCTCCGAAGTCATGTCGACCGAAGTTCTGGGGCCACTCAACAACCCGATCTACAAGGAATATACCGGCGACATCCATCGCTCCGGCCAGCATCTGCTCGATCTCATCAACGAGATTCTCGACCTCTCGCGCATCGAGGCCGGCAAATACGATCTGAGCGAGGAAGCCATCCAGCTGGTCGAGATCACCGAGGATTGCATCGGCATGGTGCAGCTGCGGGCCCGCACCAAGAACATCAGCATCACCGAGCAGTTCGAATATGGCATGCCCTCGGTCTGGGTCGACGAAAAGGCAATGCGCCAGGTGATCCTGAACCTGTTGTCGAACGCCGTGAAGTTCACCCCATCGGGCGGCGAGATTTCCGTCAAGGTCGGCTGGACGGCCGGCGGCGGCCAGTATCTCTCCATCAAGGACAACGGACCGGGCATCCCGGAAGAGGAAATTCCCATCGTGCTTTCGGCTTTCGGCCAGGGCTCGATCGCCATCAAGAGCGCCGAACAGGGAACCGGTCTCGGCCTGCCGATCGTCCAGGCAATTCTTGCCAAGCACAACGGCGAGTTCATCCTGCGCTCGAAACTGCGCGAAGGCACCGAGGCCATCGCCATCCTGCCGTCAAAGCGCGTACTCCAGAGCATTCCGGCCGTCGAAGACGCACCGGCCATCGAGCGCCGCAGGAAGAGCTTCGCTTAACAGTCCTCAATCCGCCAGTACATGCGCCGTGCCGTGGACGCTGATTTTCACCAGGTCGCCCGGCTCCGGGATTTCGGAGCCGACGCATTTGATCGACAGGAAATCCGGCATGGCCCGGTCGCTTCGGTCGATCCGGACGAGCACCATGCAGTTACCGCCGCCGAACTCCACGTCATCGACACGCCCGACCGGTCCCTCCGGCTTGGTCCCGGCCGCGGCCGTGGTCAGGCGGATCTGTTCCGGACGCAGCATGATCGTCGCCTGCCCCGCCTTCAAGCCTTGCTCGACCGTCAGCGATCCCAGAGCGCATGTGGCGCGATCCGCTGCGATGTCGGCATCGAGCAGGATGGCCTCGCCAAGAAAGGTCGCCGTTTCGCGGTCCCTCGGCTTTCCGTAGAGCGCGCGCGGCGGCCCGAACTGGACGAGACGCCCCTGGCGCAAGACCGCCACCTGATCGGCAAAGGACAGGGCCTCCGCCTGGTCATGCGTCACCAGGATCGCGGTCGTGCCGGAGGCGCGCAGCACCCGTGCCACCGTCCGCCGCATGGTGTCGCGCAGGCCTGTGTCGAGCGCCGAAAACGGTTCGTCGAGAAGCATCAGCCGGGGTTTGAGCGCCAGGGCCCGCGCCAACGCCACGCGCTGCTGCTGGCCGCCGGAAAGCTGGTGCGGGCGCCGCGTGGCCATGATACCGTCAAGCTCGACCATCTCCATCAGCTCGGTGATCCGCTGGTCACGTCCCGGTGCGTGCTTGGCCAGCGCGAAGCCGATATTGTCGGCGACGGTCAGGTGCGGAAACAGCGCGCCATCCTGCGAAACGATGCCAATGCCGCGTTTGTGCGCAGGAACAAGCAGCCCATTGTCGGCAAGCGTCTTTCCATCCAGCACCAGCGATCCGCTGCCCGGCGTTTCGAAACCGGCGATGATGCGCAGCAGCGTCGTCTTTCCGGAGCCGGACGGCCCGACGATCGCAGTGCGCCCGCCCGCCTCGATGCACATGTCGATGGCGTCGAGCGCCACTGTCGCGCCGTAGGATTTGCTGATGGCGTCGATCGTCAGAAACATCATTGTCCGGTTGCCCGTCTTGATTGCACGTAAAGAAGAAAAGTGAGCGGCAGCGACAGAAGCACCATCATCACCGCATAGGGAGCCGCTGCGACATAGTCGATCTCGCTGGTCAGCGACCAGAACTTGGTGGCCAGCGTCTCGACGCCGGTCGGCGACAGCATCAGGGTCGCCGTCAGCTCATTGGTGATCCCCAACGCCACCAGCGCCGTGCTTGCCGCGACGCCGGGTGCCGCCAGCCGCATCGTCGTCTGGCGGACCGCCTGGAACGGCGTGCGGCCAAGGGCCATCGCGGCGCGCTCCAGTTCGACCGGTGCCTGGGCGATGCTAGTGCGCAAGCCGACCATGGCGCGCGGCAGGAACAGCATGACATAGGCGAGGAAGAGCGTCGCGAATGTCTGGTAGAGCGGCAGGACCAGCCGCACGGTGATGGTCACCAGCGCCAGCGCCACCACCACGCCGGGCAGCGAGCCGACATAATAATGGCAGGCCTCGAAAATCCGTTGCAGACGGCCGGGTGCGCGCACCGACAGCCAGGCCATGGGCGCGGCCGCGATCGTCGCCAGCACGCCACCGGCGATCGCCAGTACAACGGTCTGTGCGAACGCGCTGCCGACAAGATCGATGCGCCAGATTTCGATGCCGCCGATATAGAGCCAGCGCGTCAGCGTCACGAACGGCACGCCGATTGCCAGCGCCACCGCTGCGACATTCAGGGCCAGCGCAGGAATCACCCACCGTCCGAGTTGCCGGCGATCCGCCGGGCGCGCAGCACCTGAGCCGACGCGGGCATAACGCTCGCCGCCACGCAGAACCGCCTCTATGACGAGCAGCAGCAGGCAGCACGAAACGAGTACGCCGGCCAGCATGTTCGCCGCCGGCCCATTGAAAGCCGACTGGAACTGATCGACGATCGCGGTCGAAAACGTATCGAAGCGGATCATCACGTAGAGACCGTATTCGGCGAGAAGATGCAGGCCGACCAGCAGCGAGCCGCCGCAGATCGCCAGCCGCAGCTGCGGCAGGATGGCGCGAAAGAACACCTGCCAGGGATTGAGGCCGAGCGACGCCGCCGCGTCCTCGATCGCAGGATCGAGACGGCGCAGCTGCGCTGCCACCGGCAGATAAAGAAACGGGAAATAGGCAAGCACCGAAACCAGCACACCGCCGGTCAGGCCGTGCAGTCCGGGAACAAGGCTGATCCAGGCATAGCTGTGGACAAAGGCCGGAACGGCAAGCGGCGCCACCGCCAGCCAGGCCCAGAGGCGCGCGCCGGGCAGATCCGTCCGCTCCGTCAGCCATGCCAGCGAGACGGAAAGGACAATGGTCAGTGGGATGGTGCAGAGTTCAAGCAGTGCCGTGTTGACAAGCAATTCGCCGACGCGGCCGCGGAAAATCAGTTTCGACGCGGTTTCCCAGCCGGTCTGGATGGTAATCCAGGCAATGAATCCGAGGGGCACCAGACTGACGAGAGACACAAAAGCCGCCACGATCGTGACCCAGAGATAGGGCACCCGGGAACGGCCCCTGGCGGCAATCACCATCCGCCGCAGGGCGGAGCGGGATTCGGCATGAAACGCGGTGGCGCTCAAAATCTCTGCTTTCAAACCAAAAGACCATTCGCAGCCGTATCGATCGAACGGCTGCGAATGTCACCGGTAGTCCGGAATGACGATGCCTAACCGGAGCGTTCCGTTCAGGTTTAGGCTCTGCCTATCACAGCAGACCGGCTGCCGTCATCAGGTCTGTGACTTTTGCGCTGTTGAGTGTGGCCGGATCGACCTTCGGATATTGCAGATCGGAAAGAGCCGGAAGAGCCGCGTTCGACGCTTCGCCGTTGCCGACGGCATATTCGAACGAGGTGCCGTCGCGCAGGACAGCCTGGCCGCCCTTGCCCGTCAGCCACTTCAGGAACTTCTGCGCATTTTCCTTGTGCTGGCTGGAGGCAAGCACGCCGCCGCCGGAAATGCTGACGAAGGCGCCCGGGTCTTCGTTCTTGAAGAAATGCAGCGCAACGTTCTTGCTGTTCTCGCCGGTCTTCGCCTGATCGCCGAAATAGTAGTAGTGATAGATCACGGCACCTTCGACTTCGCCGGCATTGACCGCCTTCATCGCCGTCGAGTTGCCCTTGTAGGCGGTGAAGTTTTCCTTCATCGACTTCAGCCACGATGCCGTCGCCTCTTCGCCCTTCAGCGACAGAAGCGCGCTGACGATCGCCTGGAAGTCCGCGCCAGATGGCGACGCTGCCCAGCGGCCTTTCCAGCTCGGATCGGCCAGATCGAGCATCGACTTCGGCAGCTTGTCTTCGGTCAGCTTGGTCTTGTCATAGGCAAATACCGTCGAGCGGGCGGCAACGCCGATCCAGTGACCGTTGGAGGGCCTGAAATTCTCCGGCACCTGCGCCAGCGTGTCGGCGGCAACCGGCTCGAACAGCCCTGCCCCGTCGACCAGCGACATGGCCGGCGAATTTTCCGTCAGGAACACGTCGGCAGGCGATGCGGCGCCTTCCTGGACGATCTGGTTGGCGAACTCCATGTCGCTGCCCTTGCGCAGCGTCACCTTGATGCCGGTTTCCTTGGTGAAACCTTCGGCCCATTCAATGCCGAGGCTCTCGTGCTGTGCATTGTAGACGACAATGCCGATATCGTCGGCATTGGCCGTCGCGCTCATGGCAAGCATCGACGCACCGGCAAGCGTTGCCGCCAGCGTGAACGTGGAACCCGGGAAGGAAAATTTCATGACAGCCTCTCAAAGTTTGGTCGGACCATATCGCCCGGCGGACCCGGTATATAATCCTGATTGTTCACGTCAACTTTGATTGACACCGGCGCATATGACCGTCGGTCAATTTAAGTTGATTGATCATGAGGGAATAAAATACGGCCCCGCGCCGAGGCGTCAGACGGTGATAAAGTGCGACAAAAACACCACGTAGACAGCATAACCGGCATTGGCCAGAATCATGCAGAGGCAGGCCAGAGAGCCGAGATCCTTGGCATTCTTGCCCATCTCGGAAATTTCCGGCGAAACGCGATCGACAATTTCCTCGATCGCGGTATTCAGTGCTTCAAAGGCGATCATCAGAAGGAACAGCACCAGCATGGCCACATATTGGAACACGGTCGCGCCGCTGATGACGAAAGCGAGCATGGCAACCGCAAAGCCGATGAGTTCGTGGCGAAACGCTGCCTCTCCCAGCAGACGCTTGGCGCCCCCGATTGAATAGCTTGCCGCGGCAAACAGATGCCGGATACCCGTCAGTTTTTTTACCGGCTTGCCATTGTCCATGCCACGATAGTCCTCGTCCAGATACATGCTTACTCCGCGCTCTCAAAAAATCCGCATGGAACACGCGATACTGACATCAGCCTGAATGCGCCGTGAATATGGGCGATGCACGCCGCGATCATCAGAAAAGATCACCGCATCCGCATATGTGAGAAGGCATGGCCTATCAAGCCCTCACGAGACGGAGCAACGCCGGCAAGGCCGCGATTAACGGTATCGATCGGTCAATCCACGCTTGACGCGCCTTTTCGATGGTCAAAGCCGGCCTGGATGCGTCAAGACGAACACCCGTCAACTCTTGTTGCTGACACCGGCCTGCGCAAACGTCGCCATGCCGGAATGGCAGGCCGCGGCAGCCTTGACGATGCCGGCGGCAAGGGCAGCCCCCGTGCCTTCGCCGAGCCGCATGCCCAGCGCCAGAAGCGGCGTCTTGCCGAGCATCTCGATCGCCTTCATATGACCGGGTTCGGCCGAGACATGGCCGATCAGGCAATGATCGAGCGCTGCCGGATTGCCGGCCTTCAGGATGGCGGCGGCCGTCGTTGCCACGTAGCCGTCGATGATGACGGGGATCTTCTGCATGCGGGCGGCCAGGATCGCGCCGGCCATGGCCGCGATCTCGCGCCCGCCGAGGCGCCGCAGCACTTCGAACGGATCGGACAGATGATCGGCATGCAGCGCCACGGCCTTTTCGACGGCGGCGATCTTGCGCGCCAGCACCTCGCCCTGCGATCCGGTGCCGGGACCGACCCAGTCCTCGGCGGTTCCGCCATAGAGCGCCAGATTGATCGCAGCTGCGATCGTCGTGTTGCCGATCCCCATCTCGCCGATGCACAGCAGATCGGTGCCGCCGGCAACCGCCTCCATGCCGAAGGCCATGGTGGCAGCGCAGTCGCGCTCGGAAAGCGCCGCCTCTTCGGTGATGTCGCCGGTCGGATATTCCAGCGCCAGGTCGAACACCTTCAGCCCGAGATCGTAACTGACGCAGATCTGGTTGATGGCAGCGCCGCCGGCTGCGAAATTCTCGACCATCTGCGCCGTCACCGAGGGCGGAAACGGTGTCACGCCCTGCTTCGTCACGCCGTGATTGCCGGCAAAGATCGCCACCAGCGGCCGGTTGACGGCAGGCGCCCTGCCCGTCCAGGCGGCAAGCCAGAAGGCGATCTCCTCCAGCCGGCCAAGCGCGCCGGGCGGCTTGGTCAGCTGCGCGTCGCGCTCGCGCGCCGCCACCAGCGCCGTGCTGTCAGGCCCCGGCAGGTTGCGCAGCAACTCACGGAAATCGTCGAACGGCAGGCCGCTGGCACTCATGATCGGTATCCTCTTGTCGTCTCGTCGCAGCAGGTGCATTGCCCCGCAAAGGTGCTTCCTCATAGAGCGCGACGACAAATCCGGCAACGGCATTTGCGCCGGTTCGTGTCGCCGTCGCATGATCGTCATGAAATCACCGATTCGCGGGGGCGAAGCGGCCATGGGGGGACCATCAATGTTCGATATCCGCGACTTCATCGACGACGTGGCGCGCTCGGTGGCGTTCCTCAGCCGCATCCACATGCCGCAGCGCCATTTCGTCAATTTCGACGGCCGCCTCAGCCGCGCCGTGCGCGCCTTTCCGCTGGCCGGGCTGCTGATCGTCCTGCCGGCGGCGGCGATCGTCTCGATCTTCAGCGCCCTTCAGGTATCGCCGCTGTTCACCGCCTTCGTTGCCGTGGCGATCCAGGCGCTGATCACCGGCGCCCTGCACGAGGACGGCCTCAGCGACACGGCCGACGGTCTTGGCGGCGGCAAGACGAAGGAGCGCGCGCTGATCATCATGAAGGACAGCCGCATCGGCTCCTACGGCGCCGTCGCCCTCATCCTGTCCTTTGGTCTCAGGGTCTCGGCGCTTGCCGCGTTGCTGCCGCAGGTGTCTCCAAGCGGCGCAGGTCTTCTGGTGCTCGCCGTGGCAGCGCTCAGCCGCACCGCCATGGTCTGGCACTGGTCGAAACTGCCGCCGGCCCGCCAGGACGGCGTTGCCGCTTCGGCCGGCCAACCGGAGGCCTCCGCCGTCACTGTCGCGCTTGTTCTCGGTATCGTGTCCGCCGCCATTTTGCTGCTTCTTTCCGGTGCCTCGCTGCTTGCCGCGGTCCTAGCCATCGCAGCGTTTGTGGCCACCGTGCCAGCCTTCAGCGAAATCGTCGACGGCAAGATCGGCGGCCACACGGGCGACACAATCGGAGCCACACAACAATTGACCGAAATCGCCGTTTTTGCCGCCCTTGCACTGGCGATCTGAAACGACGATATAGTTGGAACCGCTCTCTATCCGGACGCAGTACCTTCATGGAATCGCCTTGCATTCTCGTCTGTTCGATCGACATGAAAACCGGATATTGCTTCGGCTGCGGACGCACGCGCGACGAGATCGGCGCCTGGACGCTCTACACGTCCGATGAGCGCCGCGTCATCATGGAAACCCTGCCCGCCCGGATGGAAACGCTGGAACGCAAGCCGCGCCGCGAAACACGCCGGACCCGCATGGCCCGCGAAAGGGTGAGCGGCGTATGAACAGGCTGACCATTCTTCTGGGTATCCTTGCTGCCGGCCTCGTCTTTCTCATCCTCAACCACGACAGCGGCCGCACCTTCGGCATCGTCAACGACGACTTCGGCCGGCTGGTCACGCTTGGCGCGATCGCGGCGATGATCGGCACCGGCGTCGTTCAAAGCCGGCAGCACATCGGCCAGAGCCTGCGCCAGTTCGGCATCTGGGTGCTGATCATCCTCGTTCTCGTTTCGGGTTATCTCTACCGCACCGACCTGCAATCGTTCGGAAACCGGCTGGCCGGCGGCCTCATTCCCGGCCGCGCGGCTGTCTTCACCGACAATGAAGGCATTCAGGAGGTCGTGCTGCACAAGGTTCTGAACGGCCATTTCGAAACGCCGGTCACGGTCAACGGCGGAACGGTGCAGATGCTGGTCGATACCGGTGCAAGCCGGGTGGCGCTGTCCTACGAGGATGCCCAGACCCTTGGCCTCAACCCCGCCGGCCTTGCCTATACCCAGACGGTCCTGACTGCCAACGGCCAGGCCCGGGCCGCACCCGTCACATTGTCGGAAGTCTCGATCGGCCCGATCGTCCGCAACGACATCAAGGCCATGGTCGCCGAACAAGGCAAGCTCGACCAGAGCCTGCTCGGCATGAGCTTTCTGTCGACCCTGGATTTCCTGCAGATGCAGACGGATGAGTTGCGGTTGAGGGATTAACAAGAGCGACGGAGAACATGCATGGGCCGGCTGTTGCGATCACTGCTTGTCGTTGCTGCTGCGATACTGTCGCCTGTCAGCGCATTTGCCGACGATCCGGTATTCCACGGGCGGTGGCAGCAGGTGGATTCGAATGCCGGCCGGTGCAACAGTTGCCTTATCGCCATTGTCCAGCATGGAGATATTCTGACGGTAACGGCAAACAACGGCTGGTCGGCCGTCATTCAGGCCGATCGCCGCGGACAGGCGCTTTTTGCTACGGGAACGGGCAAATGGCAAAACAAGGCATCCGCCGTTTACCGCAATGCCCCCTTCGATCTCGGCTTCGCCCGCCGCGGCGAACAGCTTCACATGCTGATGATGGTCAAATCCGATGACGGGACGACCAATGCGATCAGAGCCGTTTTTAGCAGGCCGGTGTCCGAAGTCGACAAGCGAAGAGGCCTACCGCCGGTGTCGAGGACCGGCTTTTCAAACCTCTCGCACCCCGGCGAACCTCGTTAGCTCGGCAACCGATATCCCAACTTGAATATCCATGTCCGCAATTCCATAAGCAACATACTGACTGAGGACGGCAAGTTCGTTCAAAGCCCGCTCGCAGTTGAGGGACTGAAGGAAGCGCCATGATTTCCGCGGGAGAAACGGCAATGACGATAACACTGGTCGAGCCCGATTTGGAAAACCTGCGGGGTTTCGAAGCAGCGCTGGCTGCCGGCTGGTCGCCCGACCCAAGGCGTGCCGGTGATCGGGATTACATCGATGCTCTGCTGATGACCCTGCGCCAG
>Ga0307515_10011891_pt1 | contig 16446 bp, 9 predicted proteins | sample 17_EM_MG_FD_194513 | JGI IMG/M metagenome (GOLD analysis project Ga0307515, IMG submission 194513) | Populus trichocarpa ectomycorrhiza microbial communities from riparian zone in the Pacific Northwest, United States - 17_EM | ecosystem: Host-associated > Plants > Roots > Unclassified | place...
GGTCGCCGCAGATGACCCCGCGGCCCGGGACACCGATGCCGCCGGTCGCGAGCGCATCGCAGATCGCGGCGTACCCCGCGGTGTCCGGCGCCAGCACCGGCCGCGCGCCGCCGCGCCCGGCGATGCCCTGGAGCAGGAACTGCGGCGCCTCGAGCAGCGCGCCGCACACCGCGCGCAGCTGCGCTGCGGTCACCGCCGCCGCCGGCGCGTCGAGCGGGCCGACCAGCTGGACCAGCGCGGCGCGCTCGGCGGCGTCGCCGATCGCCGGCTCGCCGATCAGCCGGTCCTTGAGCGCCTGCACCAGATCGCCGGCGGTCGCGGCCGGCGCCGCGGCGCCCGCGTCGATCAGCCGGTCGATGAAGTCGGCGGCGATCCCGCTCGGCCGCGCGCAGGTCCCGACCTCGGCCTCCCACACCAGGCGGGCCTGGAAGTCGAGGCCGCGGAACTCGCGCTCGCCGCTGCGCAGGAACGCGCCGATGCCGTGCTGGAACGCGGCGTCCGCGGCGTCGGGGAACCGCGCCGAACCGGGCGGCGCCGGCCACTCGAGCGCGCCGCCGAGCGCCGAGATCAGCGTCCGGGCGTCGAGCGCGGTCACCGCGTCGCCCGGGCCGTTCTGCCGCCGCGCCGGATCCGCCTCGCCGGCGGTCCACGGATCGAACACCGCGGGATAGCCGTACGGCGCGTCGCCGCAGCCGGCATCGGGCGGCTGGACCGCGAACACGTCCGACCGGGCGATCGCCGCGAGCAGGGCCCGGAGCGAGTAGCCGCTGGTCGCCAGGGTCCGCGCCAGGTCGCCGAGCAGGTCGCGCGACGCCCGGTTGCGCGGGAAGTAGTTCGCGACCGTCAGCGAGGTGCCCGTGACCTCGCGCCACACGTCCTCGGTCAGCGCGAGCGTGACCAGCCAGGCCAGCGCGGTGTCGGGATCGGCGATCGGCCCGGTCGGCGCGCCGGCGCGCAGCGCGGTGAAGCCGCGGCCGAGCGCCGCCTCGAGATCGAACGCGGTCGCGCGCCGGCCGGTGATCGAGCCCAGCGCCGCGTCGATCCCGGCGATGTCGTCGCCGGCCGCGGCGGCGAAGTGCCCGCAGTCCATCGCCCAGCCCCACGGCCGGACCGTGCCGGCGTCGAGGAAGCCGTCGACCCGGAACGCGGCGTGCGCGCGGGCCGCGGTGTCGGCCGCCAGCGGCCACGCGAACGCGCGGTCCTCGGGCGCGCCGGCCACCGGCCAGAACCGATCGAGCGCCGGGTCATCGCTGTCGGTGACCGAGGCGTCGCTGGTGTGGCAGCCCAGGCAGACCACGTCGCGGTGCAGGTACGCGGCGTCGAACGTCGCGCCGGCGTCCGCGCGCCGCGCGAGCTCGGCGCTGATCGGATCGACGTTCGCGGCCGGGATCGGGTGCGCGATCATCGAGAAGATCTGCGCCCGCCACACCGGCGTGAGGTCGTCGAGCTCGATCGCGGAGCGCGCGAGATCGAGCATCGTGAACGGCTGGTCGTCGGCGCTCGCGGTCGCCGGCCGGTCGCGGACCGCGGCGGCGAGCGCGCGATCCGGAGCGACGCGCACCGCCGCGCCCCAGCACGCCGCCTCGCTCTGGATGTCGGTGCGCTGGACGCGGAGCGCGCCGATCGCGAAGTCGACCCAGCGCTCGCGGAACTCCGGCCGGCTCATGATCGCGCGCGCCACCGTCGGCCGCGGCGGATCGCCGGCGGCCACCGCGGCGCGGTACAGATCGACGTAGACCAGGACCTCGTCCTGGCCGAGCGGGCGCCGGCCGTCGAGCGCGAGCCACGCCTGGCGGACGAACGACGCGGCGTCGCCGGCGCACGCGGCCAGCGGCGAGCCGTCGCTGCCGGCGTCGCGCGGTCCGGCGCGGTCATCGCCGCAGCCGGCCAGCGACGCCAGCACGGCGCCGGCGATCGCCGCGCGGTTCACGCCGGCCTCCCGAGGAACCGCGCCATCGCCTGCTGGGCCGCCGCCAGCTCGCTGGACACGCCCGGCACGTCCGAGACGTTGTAGCCCTCGGCGGCGAACGGCCAGATCCCGAGCGCGAGCAGCGCCGCGATCCGGTTCTCGCCCGGGGTCGCGAACTGGCTCGCCAACCCGTCGCGGCCGATCGCGCCCCACACGCCGCGTTGCGCGGAGGTGATCGGCCCGCCGATGAACGCGGTGACGTAGCCGCCGGGGTGGTGGTTGCGCCCGTCGGTGCCCTGCTGGGCGAGCGGCGTGCGGCCGAACTCGGTGTTGAGGATGATCAGCGTGTCGTCGAGCGACAGCTTGGTCGGATCGGCCTCGCCCGGCGCGTTGATGATCGCGACCAGCCCGGTCAACAGATTGTCGAAGTTGGCGGCGGTGTCGCGCGCGTTGCTCTTGTGGGTGTCGTAGCCGCTGCCGCCGACCACGCCGACCAGGCCGTTGTCGCTGACGCAGACGTACGACGCCGGCTCGGTCGGATGGGTCAGCAGCAGCCGCGCCGCGGTCAGCCCGACCAGCGGAGCATCGGGCCCGGTCCGCCCGCACGCGGTCCCGGTCTGCGGCGCGAACAGCTCGTCGCGCAGCACGCCGCGGATCGCGCCGGCCCGGCGCTGGGTGGCGAACGCGATCGCCGCGTCGTCGGCCTTGCGGCTGCGGACCCGGCCGCCGCCAGGCCAGGTCAGCCGCGCGGCGTACTGGTCGGCGTAGGCGGCGACCAGCGCGTCGTGACCCGCGCGATCGGCGCCGAGCACCGCGCGATCGAGCAGCCGGGTGAACCCGGCGGCGCCGTCGGTCTTGATCAGCAGCGGCCGCGCCACGCCCGGGTGGTCGCCCGAGGCGGCAGCCGCCGCGACGTTGTCGCTCGACACGCCGCCGGTGGCGAACACGTAGGCATGCGGCGACGCCCGATCGGGGGTGAGCCCCGCGTCGAGCCGGGCGCGCTGGACGTGTGCGCCGAGCCCGGCGGCGCCGGGCTGCCCGACGGGGCGGCCGGTCAGCGCCTGCGGCACCGCGGCCTCGTGCGGCGCGAGCGCGTGGCGCTGCACGACCAGCCGGGTCCGCGCCACGATGTCGCTGCGGTCCCACAGCTTGGCGGCGAACGGGCCGAGCTCGACCGTGGCGCCGAGCGCGTCGCCGGCGAACGGACGCTCGCGATCGTCGGCGCCGCAGCTCGCGAGCGCCGCGGCGTTGTCGGCCGCGAACGCGTAGTACTGCGAGCTCGGATACGCCGGATCGCCGGGCGTCCCGTACGCGCGCACGAAGTACAGGGTCTCCCAGCACGACAGGCCGCCGTAGAGGAAGACCTCGAGCACGCGCCGGGCGCGCACCGCCTCGGGCAGCACGACCGACTGGCTGCCGGCCGGAAACACCCCGAACGTCGCCGCCCGCGAGCGCCGCACCCACGGCCCGACCAGCGCCGCGGCGCCCGCCGCGCCCGCCGCCGCCAGGAACGTCCGCCGCCGCATCCGCGCTACGGCAGCGTCTGGGTCACGAACGTGATCGATCGGGACTCGACCGTGGCCGTGGCCTTCGCGGTCCGCGTGGTCGTGCCATCGACCTTGGTCAGCGTGACCGTCGTCGGGCCGGGCAGCTGGGGGGTGGGCAGCGGCGCGCTGGGCACCCAGACCACGCCGAACGTCTGGGTCGCGTTCGTGTTCCAGACGGTCGAGCTGTTGGGCGCGCCGTTGTCGTAGTAGGTGAGGCTGTCGGCCAGCGGGCTGACCGTGGCCGTCACGCCGGCCACCGCCGCCGTGCCGCTGACCACCCGGACCACGATCGAGCCGTGATCTTCGTCCAGCACCTGGCCGTCGTTGTTGATCAGCAGCCCCATATAGGTGGTCTCGGTGAGCACGGGGATCGTGTTGTCGGTCCCGAACGGCATCACCGATGGGATGAACCCCGGGCCGGTGACGTGCCAGGTGAACCCCGAGCCGAGCGGCGCCACGAACCGGAACGTGCCGTCCATGTTCGTCGTGCCCCGGCCGGTGCCGAGCGACACGGTCAGGCCAGCGGCGCCCGGATCGATGCAGGCGGTCGGCTTTCGCATGTCCGAGACCACACAGACGCGGCCCGCGACCGGCACGCCGCCGTCGTTATCCCCTCCGTCGCCGAGGTCCCCGTCGCCGATACCCGCGTCACGGGTGGTCCCCGGGCCGATGAGGATCGGCCCGATGCCGCCGGGACGGGATGGATAGCCATCGCTTGCGCCAGCCTGGCAGGCCGCCAGCAGGGCCACGAGCAGCGCGCGCTTCATGGTCCGGAGCATACGCTCCTGTGCCGCGGCGGGCGAATCTTCGCCCGTGGCGCCCGCGTGACGCGGGCCACGCCGCGGCACCGTCAGGGCGCTGTCACGCGGCGCCGCGACCGGAAGCCGTCCATCAGCAGCAGCGCCACGCCGATCAGCAGCGCGGCATCGGCCAGGTTGAAGATCGGCCAGCGATGTTCGTAGAGCCGCCAGCGCACGAAGTCGGTCACCGCGCCGTCGTGGAGCCGGTCCACCAGGTTGCCGAGCGCGCCGCCGGCGACCAGCGCGTAGGCGATCCGCTTGACCCGCTCGTCGGGATCGGTGCGCAGCGCCAGCAGGCTGATCCCGATCAGCGCGAGCACCGCGACCACCGCCAGCAGCACCTGCATCCCGGTGTGGCCGGCGAACGTCGAGAACGTCGAGAACGCGACACCCGGGTTGTAGGCCAGCTCCCAGTCCCAGAACCCGTCGACCACCGGCTGCGGCACGCCGATGCAGCGATGCGCCAGCAGGTCCGCGGGCTGGGCGCAGCCGGCGGGGTGCAGCGGCAGCCGGTGCGCCCACGCCTTGGTCCCCTGGTCGGCCGCGAGCGTCGCGATCAGGATTGCGGCGAACACCACGGCGCCACGGCGAGCGGTCATGGGCGCAAGACCGGCCGGGCGCGGGCGGCTATTCCGCCCGGCTCACTTGTCGCCGAAATTCTTGACCAGGCCCGCGGCTTTTGCCCGCGCCTGCCGCCCCGCCTTGCGCGCCTTCTCGCGGCGGCCTTCCTTCTGGATATCGATGAACATGAGCCCGACCCCGACGACCAGCACGATGTCGGCGACGTTGAACACCGGCCATTCGTGGGTCTGGTAGCGCCACAGGATGAAGTCGGTGACCACCCCGAAGTACATCCGGTCGACCAGGTTGCCGATCGCGCCGCCGGTGACCAGGGCGAGCGCCCAGTGCAGGATCCGCTGGTCCGTCCGCGCCTTGCGCAGCATCCACAGCATGCCGAACACCGCGATGATCCCGACGATCGACAGGCCGATGCGGGCCCCGGTCTGGCTCGAGAACAGCCCGAACGCCGAGCCCGGGTTCATCGACAGCCGCCACTCCCAGAACCCGTCGACCACCGATACCGGGTGGCCCATGCACGTCCGGTTGACGATGTCCTCCGGCACGATGCAGACCGGCCCGTCGCCGTGAGCCCGCACCACCGGCAGGGCGCCGCGCGCCCAGATCTTGGTGGCCTGATCGGCGATCAGCGACAGCACCGCCACGATCAGGAAGAGCTGCCACTTCTTGCGGACCAGCTCGGCTGAAGGCGCTGGCTCGGTCGTGGACTCCGGCGTATCGCTCATCGCTAGCCGTTTATCGCGCGCAGCGCCTCGGCGCAACGCTCACACACGTCGTTCGGCTCGGCTGCGAGGGCGTCGAACCGCTTGCGGCAGCGCTCGCAGCGTGGGCCGGGGTGCAGCGCCACCGTGGCGTCCTCGGTGTCCGACGCCACCAGCTGGACGTCCGACACGATGAACAGATCGGCGAGCTCGTCGCGGTACGCCGTGACCAGCGGATCGCTCGGCGGGTGTCGCAGCGTGACCCGCGCGTCGGTCGACTTGTTGCCGGCGGCGCGGAACGGCTCGAGCGCCCGGTTGACCCGCTCGCGCCACGACAGCAGCTTGTCGAACTGCAGGAGCACGTCGACCGCCTCGGTGTCGTCGACCGACGGCGGGAACTCCGCGAGGTGGACGCTGTCCGGATCGCCGGCGCGGCGCGGCATGTGGCTCCAGATGTCCTCGGCGGTGAAGCACAGGATCGGCGCGGCGAGTGTGGCCAGCGCGCGCAGGCACTCGTAGAGCACGACCTGGGCGGCGCGGCGCGGCGCCGAGTCGAGCGCGTTGCAGTACAGCCGGTCCTTGGTGACATCGGAGTACAGCGCCGACAGATCGACGGTGACGAACTCGACCAGCAGCCGGTGCACGACGTGGAGCTCGTAGGCCTCGTAGGCCTTGCGCGCCCGGGCGACCACCACGTCGAGCCGGGCCAGGACGTAGCGATCGATCCCGGCGAACGCGTCCTTGGTCTCGTAGTCGGCGCGGTGGTGGCGGTCCGGATCGAAGCCCTTGAGGTTGCCGAGCAGGAACCGCGCGGTGTTGCGCAGCTTGCGGTACCACTCCGACAGCCCATCGAGGATGGTCTGCGAGTACGGGATGTCGGCGCGAAACTCGGTCGAGCCGACCCACAGCCGGAACAGCTCGGCGCCGCTCTTGGCGATCACGCTCTCGGGCTCGATGTAGCTGGTCTTCTTGCCCTCGGCCTTGGCGCGCGCCAGCGCCGACTTCGAGTACGGATTGCCGTGCTCGTCGAGCACGAAGCCGTGGGTGATCACCTGGCGGTACGGCGCCCGGCCCTGGATGCCGACCCCGGCGAGCAGCGACGAGTGGAACCAGCCGCGGTGCTGGTCGGATCCCTCGAGGTAGAGGTCGATGGTCTTGTGGTCGGGATCGCGCGCCGCCATCGCGAGCCACGACACCCCCGACTCGAACCACACATCGACGATGTCCTTCTCGCGCTCGAGCTGATCGGCGGCGGCGCCGCACTTGCCGCAGGTCGTGCCGGGCGGCACCAGGTCGGTGACCGGCCGCGTCCACCACGCATCGGCGCCCTCGCGCTCGAAGATGTCGGCGACGTGGTCCATCGTGTCGGCCTCGGCGTGCGGCGTGCCGCACTTGCCGCAGTAGAACGTCGGGATCGGCGTGCCCCACAGCCGCTGGCGCGACAGCACCCAGTCCGGCCGGTTCTGGATCATCGCGTAGATCCGGTCGTGGCCCCAGGCCGGGACCCAGGTCGTCCGGTCGATCTCGGCGAGCGCGCGGTCGCGGAAGCCCTCGTGGTCCATCGCGATGAACCACTGCGGCGTCGCGCGGTACACGATCGGCCCCTTGCACCGCCAGCAGTGCGCGTACTGGTGCTGCACGCGATCGGTGGGCGGGTTGAGCAGGTACCCGGTCTTCGCCAGGTGCGCGATGATGATCGGGTTGGCCTCCTCGGTGGTCAGCCCGGCGAGATCGGGGCCGCCCTCGATCCGCACGCCCGCGACGTAGCGCCCCGAGTCGTCGAGCGGCGCGTAGGCCGGCAGGCCGTGCGCCATGCCGGTGTTGAAGTCGTCGGCGCCGTGGCCGGGCGCCGTGTGGACCAGGCCCGTGCCGGTGTCCGCGGTGACGTAGCCGGCGAACCACAGCCGGAACGCGTCCTCGGGGCGGGCGCCGCTGGCCGCCGCGGTGACGAACGGGTGCACGTAGCGCGCGCCCTCGAGCGCCGCCATCTCGCCCGGCGCGATCTCGATCGCCTTGTTCGGATCGCCGCCGCCGATCGCCTTGATCACCTGCGCGACCAGGTCGCGCGCGACGATCAGGTACTCGCCCGGATCGCGCGGGTTCGGCAGCGCGACGTAGGTCAGGGCCGGGTGCGCGACGATCGCCAGGTTCGCCGGCAGGGTCCACGGCGTCGTCGTCCAGATCACCAGCGCGAGCCGCTTGCCCTCGAGCCGGGCGTCGAGCTTGCCGCGCCACGCGTCGTCGACCAGCGCCATCTTGACGTACACGCTCGGCGACGAGTGGTCCTGGTACTCGATCTCGAACTCGGCCAGCGCGGTCCGGTCGCGCGGGCACCACACCACCGGCTTCTTGCCGCGGTACAGGTAACCGCCGCGCGCGAACGTGGCCAGCGCGCGGGCGATCGTGGCCTCGTAGCTCGGATCGAGCGTCAGGTACGGGTGCTGCCAGTCACCCAGGATGCCGAGCCGCTGGAACTCGGTGCGCTGGATGTCGACGTAGCGCAGCGCGAACTCGCGGCACAGCCGGCGCACCTCGGCCGAGGTCATCGTGCTGCGCCGGTCGCGGATCTGCGGATCGCGCTCGATCGCGAGCTCGATCGGCAGCCCGTGGGTGTCCCAGCCCGGGACGTACGGCGCGCGGAACCCCGCCATCGTCCGCGCCTTGACCACGATGTCCTTCAGGATCTTGTTGAGGATGTGACCGTAGTGGATGTTGCCGTTGGAGTACGGCGGCCCGTCGTGCAGCACGAACGCGGGCGCGCCGGCGCGCGCGGCGCAGATCCGGTCGTACAGCTTGATCTCGGTCCAGCGCGCGAGGATCTCCGGCTCGCGCTTGGCCAGATCGCCCCGCATGGGGAACGGGGTATCCGGCAAGAGGATCGTGTCCTTGTATTTCGACTTGGTCTCCTGACCCGACATCAGACGACGACCATAGCCGATCCCACCGCCGCCGTCCGCCCGCCGGCCGCGCTCGACGACCCGGCGTGAAAAATTCGATCGCCGCGGGCCGACATCGCCGACGCCCGGGCGCGGTTCCAGCTACGATGCCGCATGGCCGATGAGCTCCGCCCCCGCGCCTCGTGGGACGAATACTTCATGAGCATCGCGCAGGTCGTCGCGACGCGCTCGACCTGCCCGCGCAAGTACGTCGGCGCGGCGATCGTCCGCAACCGGACGATCCTGTCGACCGGCTACAACGGCTCGATCCGCGGCATGCCGCACTGCTCGGACGTCGGCCACATGATGGAGGACGGCCACTGCGTCGCGACCATCCACGCCGAGGCCAACGCGATCATCCAGGCCGCGCGCAACGGCGTGAACATCGACGGCGCCACCAACTACGTCACCGCGAGCCCGTGCTGGAACTGCTTCAAGCACCTCGCCAACGCCGGCATCGTGCGCATCGTCTACGGCGAGTTCTATCGCGACGAGCGGATCTTCGAGATCGCGCACAAGATCGGCCTCGAGCTGGTCCACGTGCCGCTGCCCGGGGTCTCGCTGCCCAAGCTCCCGCCTCAGGGCCCGGCCTAGCCAGAGTGCGCCCGAGCACGCGTGAGCGAGGTTGATCAATTTCCGTACAATCGGACACTGAACACCTGTCTGGAACGCTGTGTTTGAACCCTGATCACCAGGCCAATCCCGATTCATGAGGTCATTTTGGTTGAGCGAGCCCACAGCTCAGCCTAGGTTTACGATCCATGCGCCTGCTGGTCGTCGCTGCCGCCCTCGCCCTCTCGGCCGGGGGTGCATCCGCCGACAAGGCCGCGGCCCGGCGCAGCATCAACGACAAGGGCACGATGCGGCAGTGCACCGATCGCGGCGGCAAGAAGTCGTGCCGGCGCGTCGCGGTGTTCCAGGGCCACAACGCCGCCCGCTCGACGCTGCGCACCGATCCGCTCGACCGGCCGTCCGGCGACGTCTGGGTCCGCGCCGAGAACCTCGGCGAGGAGTTCCAGGGCAACATCTACAAGCCCGACGGCAGCTTCGACGACGCCGCGCTCGCCAAGCTCGACGATCTGTGGCGCGACACCCGCAGCGGTGACGTCCGCGCCGTTCGCGCCGAGCTCTACGAGCACCTGTCCCGGATCTGCGACCACTTCCCCGGCCGCCGCATCGACCTGGTGTCTGGCTTCCGGTTCCACGAGCGCGACTCCAGCCGTCACTTCCACGCCTCGGCGATGGATATCCGGATCAAGGAAGTCTCGATCCGCGAGCTCTACAGCTTCGCGGAGACCCTCGACATCGGCAGCGAGGGCGCGCTGGGCATTGGCCTCTATCCGGTCAGCCAGTTCATCCACGTCGACTTCCGCGCGCCGGGCGAGCCCAGCTACCGCTGGACCGACTGGTCGGGGCACGACGGCGGCAAGAAGTCGCCCGGGCGGACCCAGCCGGCGCGCAAGCCGGTCAGCTGACCGCCGCCGCCTCGGCGCGCGCGCCGATCAGATCGCGATCGGCTCGTCGCGGTCGATCTTGTCGAGCAGCTCGCTGAACTCGCGCTCGGCGCCGGGATACACCAGCCGGGACAGCTCGATCATCAGCTTGCGATCGAGGCTGCCGCCGCCAGCCTCGTACACGTAGCTGAGGTCGGTGGCATCTTGTCGGCGCTTGCGCCGGTTGCGCACCGGGCTGACCGCGGCGAGGAACTTGAGCACGATGAGCACCTCGGTGCGCGGGACCTTCCAGTCGCCGATGGTGCGCGGCCGCTCGAGCGCCGCCTCGAACAGCGGGTGGTTGGTCGAGCGAATCAGATCGACGTCGATCGCCTTGAGCTGGATCGCAGCCCCGATGTCGCGCTCGTCCAGCGCGCCGAACTCCTTGGTCAGCCGGCCGACGACCGCGGCGAGCTTGTCGCCCTCGACGATGAAGTCGAAGTCGGCCGTCGCGCGCGGCTCGGTGAGCAGGCCGATCGCGTGGGCCCCGACCAGCGCCCAGCGCGCGCGGCATGCCTCGAACACCTCGACCACCCGATCGATGTCGGTCTCGTTCATCGCCCTGGCTCCTGGTTCCCGGTGACCCGCCCGGCCGAACAGCGCGCGATGCGTCGCGAGGATCTGCATCGAGCGCCGGATCGGCTCGGGAATTCCGGAAGGAGCCATCTCCCTACCATATCACCGTCGCGCCGCATTGCCCCGCCGCCGCTTTGTCAGCCCCCGGAGCTACGCTCGCAGTGTGGTCGGGACCCAGCTCGATCTGTTCCTCGATCGATTCACGACCCCCGCCGAGGTCCCGCCGGTGCCGGTGGCCACGGCGCAGCCCGAGCCCCGGCCGCAGCTCGATCTGTTCGGCGATCGACAGCTCCAGCTGGAGCATGCGCGCCGCGCGCTGGCCGAAGCTCGCGCCGCCGACGCGTGTCGCGAGCTCACCCGGCTCCGCAGCTATCACCCCGAGGATCCGGCGATCGCCGCGGAGCTGGACCTCGCCCGGCAGCTCGAGCGCCGGCTCGATGAGATCGAGACGGCCGCCGCAGGCGAGCGGCCGCGCCTGCTCGCGGCGCTCGCTCGCAGCGCACCACCCCGCGTCCGGACGTCCCTGCTGCGGCGCGCCGCCGGCGAGCTCGGCCGCGCCGGGCCGACTGCGTTGCTCGATGACAAGCCGGCCAGCGTCCTGTTGCTCGCGGCCGACGATCCGGACGCCGCCTGGGTAGCCGCCGACGACGCCGCCCGGCATACCCCGCGCGCCCGGTTCCTGGCCTATCTCGCCGACGTCGAGCATCGCCTCGATCGCCGGAGCCGTGCTCGAGAGCTGTATCGCCGGGCGCTCGCCCTCGATCCGTACGATCTCGACTGGAACGAGCTGGCCGACGACGCGGTGAAGGAGCTGCCCGACATCGCGGGGGCCGAGCTCGAGCTCGATGACGGCATGGCCTGGGCGGCGCCGGTCGGCGTCGTCCTGGGCGTCCTCCCGGTCGGCGACCCGCCGGTCTCGCCGGTCTCGCCGGTCTCGCCGGTCTCGCCGGTCTCGCCGGTCTCGCCGGTCTCGCCGACCTGGGGTGACCACGCCGCGGATCGGCCGCCGCCGTCGGCGCTGGACCAAGCGCGCCGTTTCCTCGGGGCCCTGGTCCGGGCCAGCCGGGAGCGCGGCCCGAGCATGATCGACGCGCGGCGCGAAATGCGGCTACTGGCGCCACAGCTGCTCGCTGCCTATCTCGAGCGCCGGTGATAGCCGCTCGACGCCACCGCCATCGCGACAGCTGCCGTCACCGGGCGTGACGATCCTGACATCGCAACTGCGCTTTCCACGTATCGATGAGTGTCCTGACCGATGTGCCGCAGCGTTTCGCTGCATCCTCGATGTGCCTTGACCACGCGCCACCGATAGCTGAGATCACGGGAGCGTCACTGCCGCGGCCTGTCGTGACTGCCCCGGTCGTGTCGCCTTGTTGATGCGACGCTTGCCCGGACCGGTCGCCGCGCGGCTCGACCCGGCCGCTTCCTCGTGTTCAGCGACCACGGCCACGGTCGCTGGAAACGCGGCCACCTCCCGGGGCAAAAGCACTTCGATGCATACGGCAATACCGCCGTGGATCCGCCGGAGGACCGGATCGCAACATGGATGTTCTACTGCTCCGAGCCGGCCTGACACAGCGGCCGTGCCGGCGCCAGGCGCGTCCGGGCGCCCGGCGACAGCGCCGTGTTCATCGTCTTCGACAGGATTGCCGGGTGGAGACAACACAGCCGCCGATCGAGACCGGGCAGTTCCGTCGGACTGTCTCGACGGGACGATGTCGCGGCGCAAAGTGCTGCGACGCGATCTTCATCGCAATAGCAATCTGCATTACGGTATCACGGTCCGAGCAGTACACTCCCGATGGTCTATGGGAGCGCGGTCATACCCTGTCATCGTAATTGACCAGTCCGGCGGTAGCGGCGCGCTACCATTGCCGAGGGGTTGCGGATGTCAGGGGAGCGCATCGACTACACGATCGACCGGCAGCGCCACGAGCACTTCGTCGGCCGGGCCACGCTGCTGGCCGAGCTCGATCTCCTGCTCGCCGAGAACGGGACGGGCTGGGTCCTCGTCACTGGCGGACCGGGGATGGGCAAGAGTGCGCTGCTCGCCGCGTGGCTCGCACACCGCGAGGCTGTCGGCGTCGCCGTGCCGCATCACATCATCCGCCGAGGCGAGTACGACTGGGATGATCCGGCGAAGCTCGTCGGCTCGCTCGTCGCCCAGATCGAGGAGCAGTTTCCCGATCTGCACGAATCGGATGACGACGCGCAGAAGCATCCGGCGGCGAGACTGGCCGCGATCCTCACGCGGGTGTCCGAGCGAGAGCTGGCCCCGCGTGGCGAGCGCCTGGTCGTCCTGATCGACGGCCTCGACGAGTACGATCCACCTGCAGGCGCGAGGGTCCGCGATCCCCTCGCCGCGTTCCTGCCGCACGCGTTGCCCCGCGGCGTGAGCTTCCTGTGCGCCAGCCGGCCGCGGCATCCCTACGTCGAGACGCTCGAGGCGCGCCACGGCGAGCTCCGACGGCTCGATCTCGATGATCCGGCGGTGGCCGCGGACAACGATGCGACCGTCCGCATGTTCTGGGAGCGGGCGGCCCCGGCGCTCGGGCTCGACGCGCGGTTCATCGACGAGGCCGTGGCCCGCGCGGGCGGCAACCTGCAGCACGCGGTGACGTTGCGCAAGCACCTCGCCGCGCTGCCGGCGTCGCAGCGCCGGGTCGAAAGCATTCCGCGCGGCCTCGCGGCGCTGCTCGCGATCCTGTGGCAACGCGTCGCCTCGGACCCGGTCGCTGTGCGCGGTCTCGGGCTGCTGTGTGCAGCGCGCGAGGCGCTCACGCTCGACGAACTCGGCGCGGTCGCGGACTGGATCCACGAGGCCTCGCGCGACGCGTTCCTGCGCAGCGCCAGCGAGCTGTTGATCAAGACACGGCGCCCGGACAATCAGTGCGAGTACCGCCTTCACCACGACGCGATCGTCTCGCACATCGAGGCCACGCTCGGGCCGGCCGTGCTGCGGAGCCATCACCAGGCGCTCGCCCAGCGGCTCGCGACCTGGCCGCCACCCGCGGACCCTCTGGCCCGCAGGTACGCGCTACGCCACGCGTTGACCCACCGGGCGCATGCCGGGGACTGGACGTCGACCTGGCAGCTTGCCTCCAACACGGGCTTCTGGGAGGCCAAGTGCCGGGAGCTGGGCGTGCACGAGGCCGAGGTCGACATCGCCCGGGTCGCCGAGTGCTGCCGCGCGATTGGCCCGCCGGCGCTCGTGCGGCGGTTCGCCGATCTATCGCGCGCGCTGGTCCGCGAGTCGCACCGGCTGCGCGACGCACCGGAGGCGACCGCCGCGCTGATCTGGAACCGGCTGCGCCGACTGGGATGGAGCGCGAACGACCTCGACGAGCAGCTGCGAATCCCCGGTGGGGCCAGCTTCCTGCGCGTCCGGTACGCCGCGACGCGTGAGAGCCCCGCGCTCGTGCGTGATCTCGTCGGGCACACCGACATCGTCAACGCATGCGCGGTGACGCCGGATGGCTGGCGCGCGATCTCGGCCTCGGGAGACCGGACCATGAAGGTCTGGGATCTGGAGAGCGGCCGTGTGCTCGCAACCCTCGAGGGTCATGACGGCTGGGTGACCGCGTGCACCGTGACGCCCGACGGCCGGCGCGTGGTGTCGGGATCCGGAGACCGGACGCTGAGGCTCTGGGACATCGACAGTGGTCGCGCCCTCGCGACCTTCACGGGCCACGCCGATCGGGTGACCTCGTGCGTCGTCACCCCCGACGGCCGGTGGCTGATCTCGGCATCGGCAGACCGGATGCTCGGCGTCTGGGATCTCGAGCGCGGCTGTATCCTCGCCACGCTCGAAGGTCATACGGAGCGGGTGACCGCCTGCGCCGTCACGCCCGACGGCGGGCGTGCGATCTCCGCGTCGTGGGATCGAACATTGAAGATCTGGGACCTGGCTACCGCACGCACGCTCGCGACCTTGCACGGCCACACCGATCAGGTGACCACCTGCGTGGCGACACCCGATGGACGACACGCGATCTCGGGCTCGCGAGATACGACGCTGAGGATGTGGGATCTCGAACGCGGCGACACCATCGCCACGTTCGAAGGTCATACCGGCCGGGTCAACGCATGCGCGGTGAGCGCCGACGGCAAGCTCCTGGTCTCGGCCTCCAACGATCAGACCTTGAAGGTCTGGGACATCGCCAGCGAGCGGATCATCGCCTCGTTCGAAGGCCACGCCTGGTGGGTGACGGGATGCGCGATGACGCCCGGCGGGCGGCGCGTGGTGTCAGCGTCCGGCGACCATGCGCTCAAGGTCTGGGATCTCGACAGCGATTGCGGACTCGCCAGCTTCGAAGGCCACGGCGACGGAGTGACCGCGTGCGCGGCGACGTCCGACGGCCAGCGGGTGGTCACCGCGTCCCGGGATCACACGCTCAAGGTGTGGAGTCCCGAGAGCGGTCGCGTCCTGGCGACCCTGGAAGATCACACCGCCGCGGTGACCGCCTGTACGGTATCGCGCGACGGACAGCTCGTGATCTCGGCGTCCAGAGATCAGACGTTCAAGGTCTGGGAGATGGAGCGCGGCCGGATCCTCGCCACGTTCGAGCGCCACGCCGATCAGGTGACCGCCTGCGCGGTCACGCCGGACGGCCGCCGCGTGGTCTCGGCATCCGGCGAGCGGACGTTGAAGGTCTGGGACCTCGAGAGCGGCGGCCTCGTGTCAACGCTGGTCCAGCACACCGAAGGTGTGACGGCATGTGCCGTGACGCCCGACGGCAGCCTCGTGGTCTCGGCGACCGGATACCGGATGTTCCATATCTGGAATCTGGAGAGCGGCCGCATGCTCACCACGTCGGCCGGCCACATCGGCCGCGTGACCGCATGCGCGGTCACACCCGACGGCGCGCACATGATCTCCGCCTCCGAGGACCGGACACTGCGGGTCTGGGACCTGGCCAGCGGTCGCGTCCTGGCGACCCTCGAAGGTCATGCCGGCCGGGTCAATGCGTGCGCGGTGACGCCCGATGGCCGCCGCGTGGTCTCGGCGTCCGAGGATCGAACCTTGCGGGTCTGGGACCTCCGCGCACGCGCGTGCCGGATCCTGCATCGCGGCGATGTCGCCTACACCGCGGTCGCCGCAACAGCGACCATGATCATCGCAGGTGACAGCGCCGGCACCGTCTGGTTCCTGGACTGGCCTGCTTCGATCGCGCCGCCGATGCCGCCGCACGACACGGCGATCACCGGCCCCACCGAGATGCAGCCAACCGAGACGAGCCCAGGGCCGCCGGGAGCGAGCCGGCACGTCATCCTGTTCCTCGCCGCCAACCCGCGCGGCACCACCCGGCTCGATCTCGATGACGAATGCGCGGCGATCGAGCGCGAGCTCAGCATGACCCCGGCCCGTCATGACTTCGACTTCCACTCGAAGTGGGCGGTCAACGTGCACGAGATGATGCGACACCTCAACGAGCTGCAACCGGCGGTGATCCACTTCAGCGGCCACGGTGGCGCGGACACCGATGACACGCACGGCGACGCGCAGCGGGAGCCGCGCCGCGACATCGAGCTGGCTGTCGGCGGCGCGATCTATCTCGAGGACGAACGCCAGCAGCGACAGCACGTGACCGAGCGCGCACTCGCCCGGATGATCGCCAGCGCCGCTCGTCGCGCGCGCGTCGTGGTCCTCAACTCGTGCTACAGCGATGCGCTTGGCGACGCGCTGTGCCGCGTCGTCGATTGCGTCGTCGGCATGCGCGGCGCGATCAGCGACCGCGCGGCGCTGAGCTTCGCCGTAGCGTTCTACCGCGCGCTCGGCAATCGCTGCTCGGTCGGCAACGCGGTCGATCAGGCGCGGGCGACGCTCGCCGCGATGCAGCTGCCCGACGAGCAGCTGCCGGTATGCCGGACCCGCGACGGTGTCGACGTCGACCGGCTGTTCCTG
>Ga0307515_10011892_pt1 | contig 16444 bp, 19 predicted proteins | sample 17_EM_MG_FD_194513 | JGI IMG/M metagenome (GOLD analysis project Ga0307515, IMG submission 194513) | Populus trichocarpa ectomycorrhiza microbial communities from riparian zone in the Pacific Northwest, United States - 17_EM | ecosystem: Host-associated > Plants > Roots > Unclassified | place...
AGGATGAAATTGGTTGAAGCATATTTCATAGCAGACGAGTAAGCCTCTGGCAAATCCAATGAGAGAGATGATACCCATATCTATTTAATTTTATTTATTTTTTAGTTTAATGATTAGAGAGTCATCAAGTTAGCTTTTTCAATGTAAAAGCTCTTTTAATCCAAGGTATTGTAGCTTAACAAATATTGGTATTTTTGTGTCAAAAAGTCTCAAATTTGAATCTTTTTTATACAAAAAATTAAATATATTTTGAATATATATTTTTTTTTAGTTTAATGTGGGTGTCCAGGTCAGCTTGCGCGCACCTCGACTAATCCCACGGGCCCTGAAGTTAACGACCATGTAAGCCTCCAGTGGTCATCATATGAGTAATTAACCACAGGGCTCGAACCTGAGACCACAGAGGGAGCAAACCTCTTGATCCCAAGTTCTTATCACTGGACCACCACTTAGATGGTTAATACATTTTGAATATTAATAAGCTCGAAGGTGTTGAACTTAATTAAGATATTCTAAATTCCAATAATTTGTACAATAAAAGAAATTTTGATTTAGCTAAAAATGAAATCTTGGCAATCCACCAGTAAATGGGGACATTTCTTCCGTAGACGTACGTGTAAAAAAAAAGAAAACAAAAGATGACTTTTGCCAATGTTTCTTTTCTGACTGATTCACGACATGCTTAAAACAGTCTCTCTCACACACACACAGACATGCACTCAAAACAGTCCATGAGACCACCGCTATAATGTTTATCATTAATTAAGGTAAGACTAGCAATTGTCTAACCCATTTAATAATTAAGAGCATAGGCCCAAACAACAACAAGAGACAACACACAATCTTCTCAAAATTCAATGACAAAATCATAACATATATACAAGCTTAATGCTAATTACCTGGTCAATTATATCCATCATCTAGATTCCTATCAAGATGTTTAATCAGTATCTATTATCCTCCCGTGAATATCAAAATTAATTGAATGTTGTATTCTGCAGAGAATATTTTTCATCAGGTAGTCCTAAAGACGACATAATACCGCGTGCTAGCATCACTAAACATTAATTAATGATCCAGGAATCATGCAGACAACAAGCATGCAACAAAACAATGCTGTGATTCAGTGAAAGGGAATCATGTTAATGCTTATATTAATACATTTTGAACCTTAATTAAGCTTGGAGTTACCATTTCTAATTTTGTTCATAGCGAATGATCACACACAAAAACTCATGTATTACGTAGAGGTCCTCAAGTTTGCATGGATTATATGCCGTCCGAAGAGAAGACTTAGTCTTTGAATTATGTCATATGGAGAGTGACTCTATAAGATATATACTTGCTTTGTAAATATTGGTCTGCCGGCAATGGTTTCAATTTTTGTGACTAAAAACTGCATCCTTTCCGTCGACAGCGATCTTCCCTCTTCATCAATACTCTCTTTCTCTTCTCTAATCTATCACATTTTAGGGTAATGATGTGTCAAGACTAAAGAAAATGCAAGTAGTGCATCTAAAGCTATCCTAGCTAGCTAGTTTTACAAGGCAAAATTTCTACGCATTCAAGTTAAGATGGCAGCAAAGAGCTACTATTATTTGGCAACCCAACCAACATCATTTCCAAATTCACCAGCACCGCTAATTCATGAGACCAGAATTGCTAATAATAATCGAAGGCATGATAAACATATATGGGGAGCACTGATTATTGGGATTGTAACAATATCAGTTGTTACTTCACTCTGTTTGTTTTTCAGGAGAAGACTCTTTCCAATTTTTTGGCAAAGATACTGGTTACATAAAGGTTAGTGTAAGACAACATTTGCCTTCTATGATCAATGTGAACCTTCTATTTTGTGAACTGATCAGTTGTGTGGTTGTGGAGGATTAGGAAGTTTGAAAGCTGGGACATTATCATTGAGGCGATTTCAGTTGGAGGAGTTAGAGAGGGCTACGAAGAACTTTAGTGATGATAGCTTGTTGGGGTCTGGTGCATTTGCGAATGTCTACAAAGGGACTTTTGAATTGGAGGGTACTGCTCTAGCGATCAAGAGAGACCATGCTGAATCATACCAGAGCACCGAAGAATTTAGAAATGGTAAGCCTGATCAACCTATGCAAGCATGTACAAACTTAAAAGTTTGTGAGGCTCATGAGTTTGAGTGGCTGATCTATCCTTGTGTGTATTCTTTTTTCGAAACAGAAGTGAATCTGCTTTCCAAAGTAAAGCACAGAAACCTTGTTGGCTTGGTCGGATTTTGTGAACAAACTGGTATAGAAATGTTGCATATTGAGTCGTTTTCTTTGTCTTCTGTGCATGTACTAAACGTGTATGTGCTTAACGCTGTCTCAAACAGGAGCAAAAAGAACACAAATGTTGGTTTATGAGTATGTACCAAATGGTTCTTTGCTTGATTACATTACCGGTAAGCTTCAACTTCTTGCTTGTAATACCTGCTTAGCTTTCTTAAATATGTGACGTTTTGTTCCTCATCTGCATGATTTCCTTGCAGGAAAAGGAGGGAGAAGCTTAACTTGGAGGCAAAGAGTAAACATAGCCATTGGAGCAGCTAAGGGTACATGTCCTCTTAATTACTGTCTCTAGAAAATAATAAAACTGAATAGAGTACTAACTATTTATCATGACGTTACTGAAAAATTGCAGGCATAGCTCATTTGCATGATGGGATCAAGCCTAGCATAATCCACCGTGATATAAAACCAAGTAACATTCTAGTAGGAGATGGTTTTGAAGCAAAAGTTTCAGATTTTGGGCTAGTGAAGATGGGACCTATTGGGGATCAATCTTATGTCAGTAGCCAGATCAAAGGAACTCCGGGATACCTTGATCCTGCCTATTGTTCAAGCTGTCATTTAAGTCCTTTTAGTGATGTATACAGCTTTGGAGTCATACTCTTGCAGCTTGTCACTGCCCGGCCTGCAGTTGATTTAACAAGAAATCCATCAAACTACAATATAATTGAATGGGTATGCATAACTAGATATAGAACTCAACAAGATGCAGATCATCATTTTAGCAATGGTTTTAATATTTTTTCTTCATAGTTGAAAATGAGATGATGTATGTTGCTAAAATGCAGGCAAGGCCTAGCTTAGAAAGTGGCAGGGTTGAAGAAATTTTAGATGCTAATCTTCTAACAGATTCCTGCGACATGGAAATGATGCTAAAGATGGGAGAACTTGGTCTGAGATGTGTAGTGAAAAATCCTAAAGACCGGCCTACGATGACCCGGGTGTGGCAAGAGCTAGAAGAGGCCTTATATTTAGCTGATAACTTCGTCGACAAAGAACCTTCAAAGGATTATTGGAGATCATCAAGCAGTTCTCGTAGATCAATGGATCGTGGGCCTCGAAGATCATATGAAAATTCCCAGAGTTTTGTCAGCATAGATGGTGTTGGATTTCAAAGGTTTCACGTTGAGATGGATAGCATCTTTTTTCACAGCACAAGCATGAAGTGTTTAGAGGCTGCTAGTGTCAACATTGACATTGATAAGAACAATTTGAGAGGAATAAGTGAAGAGACAAGCAAAGAAGAGATCAGTTGAACATGTAATTGGTCGTGCTTGAGCTTTAGCAACGCAACTTTCTGTTCATGCCAGTGATACCTCCTTCACTGGAAGGGTTGGGGAGCGGTTTTGGCACATTGTTGATAGCCCTTCTTATATATTTGTCCTGAGATATTTGATTTGTGCTGTGTTAGAATTATGAGATTCTGCCTTTAACAAAGAAAAAGTTAAGTGCAGTTACGTTATTTGAATTCTATGTAATTATTTTACTTTCAGAGCTGAGTTTGTTATTTCAAAACCAATAATCTCTCAAAGGTTGTTGAGAGTTTTAATTCATTCCAAATTCTATGTAAGCCTATATATAGGCATTCGAAATTAATGAAATATATTGATCTTTCTACTCAACTCTGCTATCTTGTATCTGTTGCTTCTATACTTAAACTATAGTTTCTGGAACTCAAGATTTCTATCATGCTGTTCATCAAAATTAGGCAGAGAAGTTTGTAGTCTGCTCAATCTCTTTGACTTTATCTGGTGCTGGAATTTCCTTTTAGTTTTTCCCAAAAATGACAAAGTAGATCTTATGCACTTTGAGCAACCATGGGATGTCCTAGAAGAGGACCGGAAGAATAGCTTAATGTTGCATCATTTCTAGCATTTCCTTAAATTGCCTTCTGCTATCAGAGATGTTTTTTTTTATTGTTAGCCACTTTTCCTTCTTCCTTTTCAAAATGTTTTTTTTTTTTAATATATTAAAATAATATTTTTTTTATTTTTAAAATTTATTTCGAAAACACATCAAAATAACCCATAAACACAAAAAAATAATTTAAAACTAAAAAAATAAATTTTTTTCAAAAACATGATTAAATCACAATATCAAACATGGATTAAAACAACTAGCTGTCTACAAGAATATGATACAACTATTTAAGAACCTCACTATGCAATTCCTTTTTTTAGAAACAAAGGATTGGAAAAGCCTGCAAGATTCTCAAAACACTCCAGTAGTTCTATTTTCACCTATTATGCCTTACAACTTGGAGCCCGGGATCCCATCTCTTCCATATAGGATATGTTACTATCATTATTCTCTTCTGTTTTTGCATTTTTCATGTACGTACCGAGATCAGAATACATCTTTACTGTTGCCTTCGAAAACTCAGCCAAGGACTCAAACACTGAAGAAAATCCTCTCTGAAATCCATTTATGGTGATCCCATGTGTCTCTTGCATGCTAGCAAGGTGCTTTCCCTGCTCTTCATCTAGCCTCTTCCTGAACATTTCCAATTGATTTTTCCTTTCAGCTATGTATTCTATGCAGTTACGCGCCGTCAATTTAGATTCCTGCTCAGAAATCTTGGATTCAAGAATCCTCCTCTCTGCTCTCTGGAATGCCAGAGTCCTCCTGTCAAGTTCTTTGGCCAATCCATCAACTTTCCTCTTTTGTTGTTGTTCTTCTCCTTGCTGATTCCATAGGGCATGGATATCCTTTCCAAAGCTCTTCATGGCACAAGTAACAGTCTTACGTGGCAACTTATCTAGGCATGCTAACCAATCATGACAGGTTACTAGCAATGGTGGCCAATTTATTCTATAAGGACGGACTAAAGAGTTGCCACTGGAGCAGAATTCAACTTTTGGAGAAACAAAATGGGATAGCCAACCACCAAGAGCTTCAATGTATGCCTTCTGTGTAGATACATAAGCAGTGAAAGATGAATGCCAATTGTCAAGTTCTGCCTCAAGTTGAAGAGTAGCGAGACGATGAGAGTCATTGGAGAACTTCCCATATGCTGGACAGTTGAAATAATTCACTTCAAGCATTACTCGATTTTGGGTTTCATGGGATTCCAACATCATCTTCCAGTTCCTCATTAGGCTGCATAAGTGGAAGTTTGGATGTCATTACACAACTACTTTGAAACATCCTCTTCTTATGTCCTTCAAAAAAGATCTACTTACCCATGTAGCAGTTCGACAAGTTGTGGCTCCAACTCTTCATCTCTCAATTTCTGGATTCTGTCAGAGATTGATTCCACACTTCGCAGCGCAACTGAGATCCGACTATGCAGGTCATTTGCTTCAGCACATGATTTATCTATCAAGTGGAGGCCCTCTTCAGAAGTATCCTGATTTCTCAAACGAGAGCATTTTCGTACGTAGAGTTTCCTGGTCTGCTCTCCAGCCTGAGCATGTTAAAGGAACTATATTAATGTTAATTGAGTGACATCAAAGCAACAAGCATATGCCTGCAGCATTATAGAACTGATACTTCATTGCAATATATATGAGCGGATAAGGTATTGGTATAAGAAAGCCATATGCCCTTCTAATAAATTTATGAAGATAGCGAACAGGCAACTTGGATTTCAGAGTTGAACATGACCAATGGGATTTGTAATTAACCTTCACTTCCTCATAAAGTTTCTTCTCCCAAGCATATAATCGTCCAAGGGTCAAGGAGTGGCTCCCTGCATCCATCCCATAGTCATCAAATAGATCACTCTTGAGTTCTGTCCACATGGAAGAACTGACAGAGCTAGATGAAAGGAGACTTTTAGAAGAGGAGGACCGAGATGAGAGGGAACGGCTCCAGGTAATTGATCGGGCAAGCTTATTTGAGCTCTCTGCAACCAGAAGATATGAATGAACTGACAAGGTAATTGCCTAGATGGAATTTAAGGAATGTGCAACAGTCAAAGAGGAATTTTGCCTTCTTGTAATTAAATTAAGAATTTCACACAAATTTTAGGAACAATAAGTAAGCAGAATCTGTGCCATTGAAGCAAAGTAACAAGGACGATTATAACAATTTTGAAAACCTAGTTAAAAGTTGAGAGAAACTATAGACGTGTTTACTAGTTAATTCTTTACTCCAAGTAAATGATCACAGCCATACCAAAATATAGACATAAATTGCAATCAATTAAAAACAGAACATCAACAAGCAGAAGAACAAAAGCCTACCTTTGATTTCATCCAAACCAGATAGAAATTGAACCCTATTGGCCTCCAGCATCCTTGAAATTTCCATACCAGAATCATAAGCCTTAACAAAATGGTCCTCGATATCCTTCAATGCTTCCAGCAATTCCCTCCCCTTTGTTGGTGTATCAATCACTCTTAAACCCTTGCTGTCTCCTATTTCAACATTAGCACTATCCCCACTTTTCACATCACTAACCCCACTCTCTTTGCAACCCACATCACCAATTTTCATATCCACTTGTTCATTCTCACTCTTTAATCTCTCGTTTACTTCTTCTAGCTCAGGAATCCCCTCCTTCTCTCTCACAGCCCTGAAATCCTCATCAGAGCTTTGACGAAATCCATTTACCACTTCAGTCCTCACTTCATCAAAAGGGTTAAAAAAATCCCACCCAAATCCCCTCTCTGATGATGGCATTAATGGACTCGCCTCATCATAAAAATGATCACAAACTGCTTCCCCGTCTTCATTGCCATAAAAATGTGAGCAAACCCCTCCTCCATCTTCACTGTCACTTTCTTCTTCAAAATCCTCACTATCACTACATTCTTGAACTTCTTGTTTTTGAGTCTCTAACTTGGGAGACACTAAAGAAACTTTAGAAACCGAGTCTTGACATGAAATAGTCGCATGCGTGGCTTCAGTTGGTCTTTGTTGATGAAAGTTGGAATTGCAAATAAGGGTCTCTTTAGGGTCATTAGTAGAAGAAGTAGAAGGGAAGGTAATAAGGAAAGGAGAATTTGGAGATGAATGTCTAGCAACAAACAACCTTAAAGCCATTGCTACTCCATAAAGAGACTGGTTATATTTACATTGAGCATCTGCAAAAGCATACCTTCTCTCTACAGCGAACTTAAGTAGTCTTTTTCTTTCTCTACACAGCGAGACCACATTGTCTTCATCATCTTGCTTTGACACTGCACACCCCATTTCACGCCGACAATGTACTGTCTTGTGAAAAAAAAAGAAGAAGAAGAAGAAGAAGAAAGAAACAACCTTGTTTAGTGTAAGAAACTAGAGAAAGATTTCCCTTGGAGGTGCAAAAAATGGTGGATGATGTGGATGATGTTAAGGAAAGCGAGGGCTGTTTGAGACTTGTTTTTTATAAATAGTTTTTTTCTTTAAAATTATTAATATGTATTTTTTTTTAATTTTTGTTATTTTTAACATCACCATGTTTATATCTATCAAGAACTCTAAAAGACATGGGCTTAATATTTTTTTACAACTAAGAACACTTTAATAAAAAAAACAAGCGTACGTAGTGTTGGAAAAGTGAAAGAGAATCACACAAGCAGATAGTAAAGGATAAAAGCACAATGCAAGGGGTTTGGATTTTAGTAGAAGAAAAGAGAAACAGCTGGGCCAAAGGCGGAGCAAGAGACAAATAGCTAACTAAAGACCTTATTGGCACCAAACCAGTGCATGTTCCATGGAAAATAATGTTGAATTCAGTACTATCCAAACAGAGAAAAATGGCATTGGCATAGCACCGACGATGTCAAGATCTTAAAAGCTCTCTGTTTGCAAGATGGACTGAAAAAGTGAATAGCCCTAAACCCCCCACTTACTCCATTGCCATACATGGAGAGATTTTGCTAGATTTTTGCTGATATTTTTCGCTGGTGTCTTGTTGCCCTAGGCCCATTGAGCGAGTGACTGAGAAGAAAGAAAGATTCGAAGAGTCAAAAGCAATTCTTGCTTTGTGTTTTTCTGTTGTCACAAAGACAAATCATGTCAACTTTTCTCTTCAGGATAATGTGAAAACCACTGCTTGACTAATGTTTAACAAGCGGCCCAATCAATTCCGTAGTGTTTGAAAACGCCTTTGGAACACTGTACGGAACATTTTTTTAAAATTAAAAATTTTAAAGTATTTTAATATATTTATAAAAAAATAATCATTCTCCCACAGAGCACACATGAAAAAAGGTTATGCCTATGATCATGGTGAGATTTTGAGGTTGCTGGCTACTCAAAAAGTAAATAAAGATTCAAAGAACCTTATAGTGATATATTTTTGGTGGGGTTTTGTCATAAATTCACGACAACTGTGTTCATGTAAATACATAATAGCCCAATTATTTTTCCTTTTGAACATGAAAGAGACATTCCAAGCACAAGTGCAAGAATGGTAAAAGCAGTTCGAGTGGTAAAAGCACCTTGCATAGCTCAAGAGTAATCAACATGATTAGCTTTATTTTTTATTTTATTTCCTTTATATTTCTCTTATTGGTCAAGTGTGAAGCCTTGAAGACTGAAAGCTTTTTTTTACTGCAAATCTAAAAAAAATACTCCCAACTATGCAAATACATGCATTTTTAATTTTTCTAGATTGCTAATACATGTGTTCTTGATTCTTAAGTTTAGTCTGGATCTCAAATATTTAAAGAATTAGTTTTAGATTGAGTTTTGATGTTATTGTTAGCTAATAATAAAACCGTGGTTTTGAGTTAAAATTTTATACATGTTCTTAATGATTTAGGGTTATTTGTTAGTGTTTTTTATTCAAACATGTTTGTTTATGTTAATATGGTTTATTGGGGCTAAGAGAGCTTATTTTGGAGGTCTAAAATGTTTTTTTTTTTGTTTGACAGTGTATGCTGGGTTTTCTGGGTAACCTGGGATCATGTTTTTCATGTTCATCCGAAGAACATTGTCTTGAGTGCTAGTTTTATATCTCATTTTGATTTGATTTTGGTTTCTGCAAGTTTGTATATTATCATTAGTAAATAATCTAGAGTTTTCATGCATCAATAGCGTGTTTTTATGGGTTTTAATCTCAAGGTTTAGGTTTTGAACCGAAACCTATTTTTAACAAAAATTATGATATTTGAGTATGAGTCGAAGCAAATAGATACTTGATTTTTGATATATGCTTGATTGCGAATAAAACATTGCCTTTTATTGCTTGAAATTTGGTCTAGTTTGATGTTTACGTTGTTGGGTTTGAATTTAAATGTTCTTTATTGTTTTTCATGATCTTCGTTTTTCTTGGTTTTTGATCTTTTTTGTTAGAAAAAATTGTGTTTTTTGTGTTTTATTTTAGTTTTGATCCATTTTTGGTTAATGGTTTATTTTGGTTTCGTTTTTGGGTTAAACCTTAGTTTTTTATTCAATTCATGGTTGAACTAGTGTTTTCAGGTTGACCCGATCAGGTTAAAATTGTGTCAAATACTTAAGGATTTGTTTGGTTTGCTACTGTTTTAATAAAAATGATTTTGGCTTCAAGGTGTGTTTGGCAAACACGTCCTTAAACCTGTTTAGACAATTTTATTTTAAACAAAAATATGGCTTTGCCAAACATGGTCCTAAAAAAATTCTTTTAAAAATCAAAGAATGATTTTTGCTTGTTGCATACGGCCCAATTCTTATAAAAAAACACATTTGTATTTATAAAAAAAGATAGAGAAAAATATTTTTTAGCATGGTTTTAGAAAATACCTGTGTTGATTTTTCTTTACATTTTTTTTTTGGGAATTTACAATAAATTTGTAAAATTCATTAAGAATTTGACCTATATTTCAATAATCCTAAAAAAAATTAATTCATGAAAATTAATGGTCAACATCCTGGTATATAGACTGATATTTAAATACCAAGAGTTGACTAGAAAATTTTCAGAATTGTTTTTCACAACAATATATAAGTTGTAGAGAATTCTTTTGCCTTCCAGAATATGTAAACCATGGATAGATTTATTTATGGGAGTAAATTTTTATTATGAGTCATAGATAGATAATTGGTTAGGAACTTATCAAAACCTTTAAATCATATTTAGACCATACAATGCAGCTTACCTTAAGTAAGATGTGCTAGGGCTAATACCTTTTCTAGCCACAATCAGTCTCTTACCCTTATAATTTTTTATAAGACCAGCATACTCAGATCTCCTAGTAACCCTGAATCAAACAATTAGATGGTTACTCCTTGACCCCTGACTCCGCATTCGCCACCCTCCCACATGTGACATGTAATATTTGGTATTATGGTATTGATTGTTTTTCAAAGAGCTTTTTGTTTGAAAATACGTTAAAATAATATTTTTTAAAAAATTTATTTTTGACATCAATACATCGAGATGATCCAAAATTATAAAAAAAATAATTTGAAGTAAACAAATTTTTAAATTTTTAAAAGCGCTCTTTAAACGCGAAAACAAATACACTCGTAGGGCCTATTTGAGAGTATGATAAATGTTGCATTTCAAAGTACTTTTTATTTAAAAATACATCAAAATCATATATTTTTTTAAAATATATTTTTAATATCATATCACAATCTAAAAACATAAAAATAAAAGAAAAAAAATCAAAATTTATCAGAAGCAACGTATCATTCATACCCTTAATCTATCTCACTTGTGACTTTAAAATTATAGATATCATGATAATTGCGGGTCATGATTATCTTAGAAAAATATTATCTATAACTCACTAAACCATCCTATTTTTCTAATTAAATTTTAAACAGTGTTATTTTATTACTGTGCTACTTTGAAAGAAAAAAAAAAGCCACCAAATATTAGTCTGGCAGGCAGAAAATGGCGGAACAGTTCGACAAGAGAGAATAATGGGTGTGGGGGTGGGGCTATAGATGTATTGAGAATTGTGCCACTTGAAAGTGAAACGAAGGGACAATTTAGTGATGGTGTAGGGTCTCTTCTAGATTAATGTGAATCTGCTTTGGCTGTTGAATAATAATAATTAAATAAAACAGCCCAATAGGGCAAGCAGTAAATAAGTTTGTCTGCTGCTATTAAAGTTCGCAAGTGGAGAACCACTGCCAGTGGCCGGACAGTGTGAAGGTCTGGTCTCCGTCGCAGTTTGGTAAACGCCATGCATTTGCAGGGGTATATTAATTTAAGGAGAAGCACCTTTCTGGTCACTGTTTGCCACCACATCCCATGAAGTAAATTGGAAAATCATTTTCTTCATCCTCTGCTTTCCCTTTTTCTTTTTCTTCCTTTTTTTTTAAAACATGATTGTAGAATATCTCGGTATTAGATCCATCCGCCTCAAACAAGACTTGTAAAATTAATTTTTGAATAGTTTTTATATTTTAAGTTCATTTTCATAATTGATGACCCTTTTAATTGTTATAATATATTGTTTATATGAATTAACCCATCAAATATATATTTTACAAACCTATGAAAAAATATATTATATAGATTTATTGTGGGTTTTTTAATGCATTCACGAAACACAGCAATCACAGCCGTTATTTTATTATGTTCCCGCACGATTGTCATGACCGGATCCTACCGGTTCATGGTGCTGACTTCTCTTCGGAGTTGGAACGGAATCTGATGCCTGATTCATTCATTTGTCTGACAACTAACCATCCAAGTGGACGGAGAACCTTCACTGCAACAAGGGGGGTCGATTCCAGTTTTGTTTTTTTAGGGCATTCTGTAGATTTGGCCATTTGTAGGAGTCATTATTGATGTCTTTAATTTCTGGATTAAATGCACTCACCTGCCCCTCTCCATGCTTCTTCGTTCTCAGACACATGATTTTGCCAGCCTTCAGTTCCATAATTCCCAGGTATTTACAAAGAAAAAGGAAGGGAGCGCCGGGGGCGAATTCAATGATTGATGGGCTAAAAGCGTGTCAGGATAGAGCCTAACAGTTTCCTAAGTCACAGAATACAAGAGTCGGCTACTGCTCACAATGTCAATGGAAGCAGAACATGCAAAACGCAGGTACATATGCTTTGGGGCATCTGTTTCACATAATTTACAGAAACAACAAAGACTCCAAGATGAAGAGCGGGAAAGAGGGTACATTGAATGCATCAAGAAGGAACCTTCCATGTCAACTTTGCACCTCGATTTCCCCAATTCTTTCCTCTTCTTTCAGCTCGTGTGCTCAGAAACGAAACAAAATACATGTCCCCAGTTAAGATGTTACATTGTACATTAAAAAATTCATTTAAGGATATCACCTCCTCTTCACTCCATCTCTTGAAAATCGCAGCAGATGCCATCATGGAAGTTCCGAGAAGGTTCAGCCCATGGTATAACAGTATTATGTGCCAGCTTTCTTTAAGTGCTATTAATCTCCATTGGAGTGGCACAGGGGACTAGGGTTTTTGCAGGTAGGTGAATCCCACCTCCCCTGACAGAGACAGAAGGCCCTTTGACTGTGCTAGCTCTGCTCACAAGATTTGCATCAAGAAATACAACTGCTACTGTGATGTCATCATGGAAATGCCGACGGACACCACGGTCAATTTTCTTCAAGTCCGAGTATCTCATTTCTCTTTTCTTAGCAGCTTCTTGCAATGCAGCTTTTATGAGCCTTCGAGCAATTCCCTGTACATAGATTAGGCGACCACTGGATTACAATTTTTGCCTTGAGATTTCCTTACATAGCACTTAATATGACTGCTGTCGTCAGAAATCATTCAATTCCAACAATGAAATGCTTGCCCCTCAAGTCGCATGCCAATTTCAAAATTCTACAATAAAGGAGGCAGAGAGTGTGCAATAGCAAGCTGATGCATAATTCGTGCCAAAACTCCTAAAAATTAAAGTACATCAATTGAAATGCATGTGCAAAAAAATTTCTCCCGCACACTAGTTAAAAGAAAAGATTGATGCAATTAAGGACAAAATAAATTCAGGCGAGAAGCATGTATATTGGTTCACATGGAAATGCGGTAAGCAAAGGACAACAAAATAAATTCCACAATCTTTTTTGGCAGATAAAAAGGAAAGAAAATTCATTTCTAGGCAGCATTTGTTAATCTCCAGTTTATGCTTGAATAAATTCTTACATTGCGGGGATGATTTTGAACTATATCAACTGCTTCTTGATTGCTAAGGTGCTCCCACAGCCCATCAGAAGCAAATATCAGAAACTGATCATGAGGTTGAAGTTCATGCACAGAAATTGAAGGTTCAGAGCTTAAAATAGGCCTCTTAAAAGGTTCACGAAGACGGAACTTTGCATACAGCGGCGCTCTGTTGAATTCAGCCTTCTTTAGATATACATCGCCAATAGATCTAGAAATCTGCGGTATATTAGTCACAATATGATACCACGTTAAGATCCACATTAGAAACTGAATTATAGTAGTTCATAGCCATTGTGAAAACACAAAACTATGATTGCAATTGACATAGACATTGGCAAAAGTCTTTATTTTTTCAGTATGGTCAACATGGTATATATTTATTTTACTTCATTCCAAGTTAGGACCAACATTCATGGAACCCTAAATATTTACTTGGAAATCAATGTCCTCATTATAGAGAAACTACTTCAATGTTGTGTTTTCTACAAGTACCATCAATCAATCTGATTTGTTATTGCATCAAGGCACTACCATGTCTGAAAGCTTTCCACCTGTTCAGAACCTAAATTCTAAAGCATGCGATTTTTTATATCTTCCATCATGTGGAATCAATGATAAACATAGAACTCCATCCCACCCAAAGCCTCCGTTCTTTTGCAGCCATGCTAAGATGGCTTCAATCCACCTCATGTTAGCTTAGCAATTTACTGTAGAAGGGTAAAAAAGACAGCAAAAACCAAAATCTACATCTCCCCAAGATTATTAGGCAAAACATGAACCTCTTACAGATCCATCAGCACCCAGATAACACTTGTCAGATAATTCTACAGCATAATTTGACTTGCTCCAAATGCAGGCAAGTATTCCATCCATTTATCATAAATGCGACCAGGCACCATGAATTCTAAACAAGGGAACATAAATTCCATAACCTTGTGTACCTTAGAATTCTAAAGCCCAAAAAAGTCATTTGATGCAACCACATTTAACAAGAAGGGCATACACAACAAGTTCAATCTATTTCCAATGCTTCATAGCATTCATGCATCTAATTCTTGCTTTGAATTTTACGATAACACAAGATACCAACAAAGTAGTAAAGTATAAAGGCTAGCCATTTAAAACATCTACAACAATACCCATGCAACAAATTTACCTGTATCAAGCCCTTCACACGCCATACGTTATGCTTCAAAACCACAATTTGTGAATCATCAGGATGCAAAGAATGCATCTCCTGTCTGACAGATTCTATTGCCACATTATGCTCTGATGACAGCTGGATGGCAAGAACCTCTCCAGTTGCCTTGACAAGCCTCCCAAGGACAGCTCGGGAATCACCAAGGTTGGCAATGTAGAGGATACCGCCACAAATCACGGCCACTAGACAGCAAGATCCAACAGCTGCAATTTGAGGTTTCATAGGCCACTGCTTGGTGACAAGAGAAAGAAATCCCTCTTCAGTTGCTTGGTATGCTTTCCGAATCACATCCACAGACATGGATTGTTGTTCAGAGGTGAATCCTGCAAGATTAAGCCCATCACCAGAAAGAAGATAAGAATCCCAACCTTAAACCACCCAATTGAAACATGAATACTATCATCCACTGAATGATTACAGGGCTTATGTTGAACTTAAGGCATCAAATGAAATTCCAAAATAACAGATCGAACCAAAAGACAATCCAGTTTATATACTCAAGACCGATCCCATGCCAAGCTCACAAGGATTAGGTTTCTTACTCTTTAGATGCTGGAAGAGATGATCATTGACATAACGTGATGTCTCCGGCCCACCATGACCATCATATATTCCCACAAACGTGCCATAAGGACCAGAATCAAGAGTGCTCAACGGACCTGACTCAATCTGACTTTGATCCTCAAGTAAATTATTGGCCTGCACAACAGCCATAGAGAATTCACCATTCATATGCTGTCCGGTGTCTTTGTACCAAAGTAGCCCATCTTGCCGGCCAGCTGCTTCCGAACCTGTGTGAACGTAACGGTCCGAGGATGGCAGCCAGCAGGCCCTCAAAAAGTTTATCAACCTTGATAACATCCCTCATCTCACCAGGGCCAGCCTCCAATTCCTCCACATCCAAATTGGATGCAATAACACTACCTCCAATAAATCTCACCAGTCGCCCTCCTGCACACCAAACAATTCATGTCACAGACTATAAGAAGGCCAAAACTTGGAAGCATACATAAGCAAAACCAACACTGTAATTGAATCCAATCAAAACAATTATAAAACGAATTCAACTTCCATCCTAAATTTTGCAACAAGGTCTGAAATCAAAACCCCTTGTCCATCTGTTCTTAAATACCAAACAACCTCGACACTTATTCTAATACTGCCCAAAAAACCACATAAGAACAAAAACATGAAGTTCAGCCAAAAAAAATCAAAAGGGTCAAATCTAACTCGACATTCCATACATCAAAGTTGAACCTTTTCAAAGATTTGGCTGCATAGACAAAAAAAAAAAAAGAAGCAACTTTCAAGAACTCAACAAAGAAAAAAGATTGAAGTAAAACAAGTACCATTTACATGAAGTACGAAACATACATAAAAATAGGTGATAAAATAGCAATAATAATACAAAACTCACAGTAAAAATTAGCTCTCTCAATACAGTTTCTGGTCACCTACTGAATTAAACAAGATGAAAGGATGGAGATCTAATGTAAACAAAACAATACATGTGGGTTAGATCTAAAGATCCATCAAAACAATAAAAACAAACAAGAAGGCTGTCTGTTTTTTTTCACTGAAAACACTAAAGTTTCAATCTTTTCGGTTCTTTTTGCGAGATAATTGAAAGAAGCGGTGATAGAAAGGTGGGTTTTTTTTTCCTTTTGCTCTTTCAATTTCCGCGTGCGAAGATTGAATTTGAAAGAAGTGGAGAAAAAAACTTCGCTTTGTTCTTCTGAAGTAGACAAAAGCCTCCCTATAAAAGAAAACAGAACAAATTGATGGCTATAAAAGCCAGCAATGCATCTGGCAACCATGGGCTCCACATATATAACAAAAGAAAAATAGAAAGACAATTTCGTTTGATATTGTTTGAAATCGTTTTCCGGATTGTTTTTTTTTTAAGTATTTTTTT
>Ga0307515_10011893_pt1 | contig 16444 bp, 17 predicted proteins | sample 17_EM_MG_FD_194513 | JGI IMG/M metagenome (GOLD analysis project Ga0307515, IMG submission 194513) | Populus trichocarpa ectomycorrhiza microbial communities from riparian zone in the Pacific Northwest, United States - 17_EM | ecosystem: Host-associated > Plants > Roots > Unclassified | place...
GGAATGTGGCGTCGAAATGACACAACCCAGTTACTAGATTGCCTCTTGAACGTTTTGAACATTGCTACCAACTGACCTCCAGCAGTCAGATTCTCTGGAAAGTGATAAAAGAAATCTGTCAACGTCGACCTTGGCCTGAAAGGATTTCAGTTATGTACTCTCTCCACTTGCAATAAATAGGAACAAATTAAACACACTTGGTGTTGATTCAGAGCATCGGCCACCTGATAACCCAAAAAATAGCTACCACCTGACCTGACCTGACAGGAAAATAGGGCCCGGAGGACAGTTGCCTTGATGGGGTCTTTACTCCAAGTATTCCAAATCAGCCTTGGAGGGTCGCGTGGTTTTTTCAGAGTCAATGCAATATCATCCTTTGACAATACTGGCTTTGGAAGGGCCCAGAAGTATTCCTGCAGGGTCTTTTAGCTTCCTGTATCGGTGTATCAGAGCAGACATACCAGAATGAGGTGCCTGATATTGGCTTGGTCAAGCCTTGAAATGAAAGCACGATCGCTCTCCTCCACACCCTTCCACGCTTGTTCAATCTCATCCACCAAAGGCCAGTGTTCCCCTGACTTACAATAAAGTGAGCTAGTTGTACAATTTCTGTGCTTTTAACCTACTATATAGAAATCCCAATGATCAGGCCAACGATGAACTGAATCCAAAAGATATTCCAAAACAGGAGGAATTTTCTTCAGTTCTCCAACAGTACAAAGCTCTAGTGGACATCCAAATAGAATTGTTTGGCCACTTGGAGCGCTTGACGTAGATCCAGCATTTCGATAGTAGATTGGTGAAAACTGGATAGGTGATTGGTGATATGCAAACTCAATGGCCTCCGTGTGGAGGTTTGCATCAACAAGAGGTTTTATATTCTTGGCTGATGCCCAGAGTGCTGATCCGGAAGAATTGCAAGTGCTTGATACATCCCTGCCAACGAAATTAGTTGTCAGGGCTTCTAGTCCCAATCTCGCTCCTAGGCACACCGAAGATAGTTCGAAAATGACTCCATCACTACGCCTACATCACACACAGCGGTCTGATAATTAGTCCCGTATTCCTGTGGTTGCAAATCAATTAAGACCCGGACGAATGACACTGGCTTGACCTGAACTCGGTCCGAAATTGAGCTGAGGAATTGCTCTTGGCTTCGTCGCTGTTGATGTACTGTTCGGCGATATCTCAAATCTGGCAAATCTAGATCAGGTCGGTCTGGTGGTCACTCTTCCTCGATTCACCTCGATTGTAATACTCATTGAGTGCTTTCTCTACTTTCAGTGTTTTCTCGCTTTCCAGTTTTTGCTTTAGAGCTCTGCCGGAAGCAAACAAATTGGAGAGGTTTTTTTGGACACTGACATCAACCGATTCGATTTTAAGCCACTCCTTGTGTGAAATCGCTGTGGCGGCTTGAGCTGAGTCAACAGTCTCTGTTGATGAGAGTTTGTCTAACTCGATATTTAACATTTCCTGGTGGAAAGGGATCGGTGTCGTGATTAAGAATCAAGGTCCTGTCACTCACGGCCTTGGCGATGGACATTCCTACGGTTTGCATTTGATCTTTCAGGCTTTCCAGCTTTTCCACTCGAGCGTGTAGTTCTGCCGTTGATTTTAGTTTACAATTTCAATCGCCCACCATTGGATTCCAACCTTCTCGAGTACCGTCCAGAAGATTCTCGATTGCACAATGCCACAATAGCTTGCGTTCGGGTAGAGGGGGTGCCCCTTCAAGCAACGCTTGAAGGCCTGAAATCCTTTCTGGACCATCAGGGCCAGGTTCGTGAACTATCTTACTGTCAGCATACGTTTGTTGCTCCAACTCCACTCTGATAACCGATTTAGTAAGAATTACGAGGCAGCAAGAGAACTGGGTACCTTCTGCGCATGAATCCCTCAAACCACCTGAGACATGCAATCTCCTGATTGACGAAGGGTAAAGCAGGTCTTGGTTCGGCCATGACTGCAAAGGATAGGCTTCAGTTCTTGTTTCGGAGGGCTAGTTGGGCGCGATCAACGTGGGAGGTGGGCAGGTTCAACGTGGGCGCCAATATTCGTAACTTGTAGTTCCCAAAGAGATGGGGAACCGCTATGCGCCTGATATAGATTGAAATTGAATTCCAAGTGCATCACCTGGGTTACTTGGTCCCGAAAGCGGTCGTACCACTTGGGGGATCGAAGGCACTAGCCCTCAGGGGCTGCGCATTGGGTCGTTAGCATGCTCGCTATTCCAAACCAATAATACTGTCGATCCTTCACCTAGTGTCATTTATAATGTAATATATTCGTGTATTCCTGACTGTCTTCCAAGTCGGCGATGAGTTGTTGGCCTCCACAATATTGCACTACACCCTCACCGGAGTTCGATGGGAAAGTAGTCTACTCTAATTCGTGCGTCGTGGATATTCTGTTGCTTTTGGGTCCAAGAACTGTCCTCAATATAATATAATAGCGTTCACTTAATTCTTCCTAACTGGCTAACTCCGCCGTGCATGCACGATATCCAAGGCGAGGCGGCCTGAACGAACTTGTGGGTGTGCGCGGTCACGGGCGTCGAATGAGTGACTGAGTATGTCCGTTAAGTTGCGACAAAGGCCATCGTGTACTGCTTTCGTGCCAATGATGTTAGGATGTATATATTACCTTGTGTATTCTGTGCAATACCCATGTTAGTTGCCTGTTTGCATCGCTTGTTACTCACGCCATTTTTGCGCCTGACCGCAAGGTGCAAGCATGTCCCGGCAACGTTATGACCAACCCCTGCGCGCGTCTTTCCATTTCGTTTTCTGACAGAGTCTGTCTTGCATAGATCGTCCAACGGCAACACTATTGTAGGAAATAGAACATTCCGGATGTTTCACGTTACGTTTCGAGCTCCGGTGCCATGGATACCGGATGGACGGTTATATAAGGGCTTCATGATTCGTCTTGTATCCTCCCGTATTTGTAGCGAGCTCCAGCAAAAACGAATTTTCTCGTCGTACACGGGTGCGCCGATATTTCTGACACTATTTCTTTTGTTTGCCGGAACAACTACTCGTCAATAAATAGATCCACATGGGCTGACGCCTTCATCCAGAGACAAAATGCGCGTCCTCTCACGTTTACGATAAGGTTGGCTAACGATGCATGTGGGTCCCCATGCGGCCCACAACCTTCTTGTAGTAAGTGTAGAGGAATTGGATATATGGATTGGTCTATACTAAGCGCACCCTCTTCCACCCCATTAATCTAAGGTTAACACAAACGTTATACACTTCTCCCCATTCTCTTCGGGCGCGATGCACTGTACTGAAACAACGGTGGCGACGAGTCACCCCTCCACATGTCCTCTGTTGCCATCGTTGGGTACTGGTGTACATCCTGGCTCTTCTGTTCGTGACCACCGCCACACGTGTCCTCACCCATATCATCGACGCAGGGCCAGAAGCGTGCGGAGAGACTCGAGGCACATAAAGGACGAAAGTGACTCGTTGTATTCGATCCCGGGGTGCTGGTGGCCCCCACGAGCAACAAGTCCAGTCTTGGTCTTACTGAAAATATTGTTCTGGATTTTGCAGTGGTGCGCGTGCTAGGCACGCACAGTGCTAGCCTGTAGACGTCATGTAGCTTGAGGTTATGTATGATGGAAGAGAAAAGGTTACCTATCGGGGAGTCACGGGAGCAGGGCTGTAACCACTGAGCCACTGGACCGAAAATGGAGAAGGAATCATCACTCAAAAGGACTATACAACACCGAAATTCCTTGTCTATTACTACTTCCTTCCATCCGTCAGCACCGGCCGCTCGCACGTATTGCAAGAATCGGGCAGCTGCTCGAGCTAAATTCCATTGGGAGGGCCCGTTGAGAACGCGATAGGAGGATAAAGAACAGTGAGTATAACAGGTATTGCACTACCTGTACCACTCCTCATTGTGTTGAAGGCCGGACGGAGCCCTCATACTCTTGCTAGAGGATTCCCGGTGGGGCACAGGGGGGCGGAGCGGTTCATGTCACGCCAATACAGAGTATAATAGTAAACGGATGGGGATTTTCTCCTTGCGCAGTGTTCGTCGTCGGTTCAGGCTTGAGTATAATCATGGTGCAGGCTCGAGCGCGGGTACGCATTCGGTACAGCATCGGGCGGGACTACTGTCTCGACAAGCGTACTGAGCAGTGGCTGAACGGCGGAGTCGTCTGCGCCAGCATCCGAGGCGTGCTTTTGGGCGGCGGCAACAATCCACAAAGAACACCACATCTTAACTCTGAACCTCGACCTGCCGTTTTTGGCCCCATCCCTGTAACCGCCTCGTTGATACGTGTACCCAATAACAGTAAACTCATTGTCATTGTCATTGTCGCCTTTTCGTCGAGTTTGTTAGGCTCTCCTTCAGTTCAACATAGCGCACAGCACGTCAAATGATCGGAGACGAGAAACGATCGGCTTATCGCCACAAGAGTACCTCATATGCTTGTGCGGCGTCCGTCCTTTGAGTGCTTCGTCGGCGCTCTGCTGTGGGTATATCATACCTCGCCCTCACCCCAGAGAAATTCAGGGAGACCTGAATTTATAGAGCACGGCGCGGGTGTTGGTGAGCACACCAATGGTACACATCGTCATGTGCAGTGTATGAGAGACCTTTTGACATGACGGTGTCTGAGGATAGGGATTGGGACGTGTGTATATTCGAGGTGTGTCGCGTACCAGCAATGCAATCCTAATAGTGGCTCGTATCCTGACTATCACACAGCAATCGTCATTGAAAGAACGCTATCCGTATCTCAGCTTCAACACCAGCGCCGTCGCCATTTCACCCAATTTATTCATAGTTTTTTTTCCTTGGCGTGACCCTTTGTTTGGTGTCACGCACTACTCGTCTCGCTCATTTATCCAACTCGTTCTGAGCTCCGACCCCAGGCCAACTACCTACTTTCCGATCAAATCTCAAATCTCAGAACGCAGCCATCTGATCGACGCGTCTGCCCGCCCACCTGAAATAACTGCTCTATCACTCCCTAATTTTCTTTCTATTACAGGTGCGAGAACAGCTGCCTGGACTCCAAGCAACGCAAATAGGGACCGCCTTACAGCGAGAATATTTTCCACCATTTCCTCCGCCGAGATATCGCCTTCTGAAAGGGTATATGGATGAAACTGATGTATGTCAATTCTATAAGATGATCGTCACAGCGCATTACCATCCTCGCCCTCGAGGGGCATAGACGGGAGGGGTTTCCTACGACTGATTCGAGGGGATTCCGGAACGGAGGCTTGTACACCTTTAAGAGTATTACGCCGTCGTCATTAAGTTGTGTTCTTGGAGAGAGGGAGGCGTGAGGATGCTTAGAGGGGCGGAAATTAGAGGGCCAACCACCGGACCGGCCACAACGTTCTTGTAGCAAGTGTAGCTGATTTCAATATACTAAGTGGTCGATACCAAATGTGTGCTCTTCCTCCTCATTAATCTAAGGTTAAACCAGGCGGCCCAATTCTCTTCGACCGCGATGCACTGTATTGAAACGAAACTACCAACGAGTCACCCTCTTCCACGTTCTGTTAGCTACATGTCCCCCGACGCCGTCGTTCAGTACAAGTTCCTGGATTTGCTGCTGGTGGCTTCCACTGCCGCCCATCGATGGCAGGCTAAAAGCATGCAGACAGAGTCGAGGCGCATAAAAGCTGAAGGTGACTCGTTGAAGTCGATACTGGGACGCTGGTAGTTGCCACGAGCAACAAGGCTGGCCTTTTTATTTTTGAAGACACTGTTCTGGAATCTGCAGCCGAGCAGCCGAGTCGGAGAGTGCGCGCACGGAGACATCACGTTGCTTGAGGTTCTGCTTGATGGAAGAGAAAATGTGTCGTAGGAGCAGGGGTGTCGCCGCTGAGGGCATTGAGCAGTGATGGAAGGTCCAGCGGGGTCGCTTCGCAAAGGCTAGTAGGCGGCGGCAGGCCGTCCCACAAAGAAAACCACCTCTTGACTCAACCATGGCCTGCCGTCTTTGGTCCCAACAGCAGCGCTGTAACCGCCTAGTAGTTATACGCAATAAACATAACCTCATTTTCATTGTCACCTGCGTCGAACGATAGCGCACAGCACGCCAAATGCGGACGTGGAGGTGAGACATGTTAAGCGTATCGCCATAAGAGTACCTCGCATGTTCGTGCTGCGCCTATCCTTTTGTCTGCGTTCCGTTGTGCACATACCATACGCCGCCACGCTGAACGCCTCAGCCCAGGTGAATATAGGGAGACCTGTGGGCACACCAATGGTGCGCCCCGCGATGGGCAGTGTATGGTGTGGTGTGTACCAGCAAGGCAATCCTTACTCACTACCGCACTGCAATCGGCATCGAACGAACGCTCTCTCCGCCGTCGTTCTTTCACTCATTTTACTTTCCTCGGCGTCACCCTCTCTCTGATGTCACCCCACTCATTTATCCAACTCGCCCTGGTCTCCGACTCTTTACTCGCCCTAGGCCAACTCGGCAATCACCATATGACCAGCGATGTCTCGCGGTAACTGCCTGCCCACCTGCCGTCCCTTCCTTCCACCTCCCTACTCGAACCCACCCGCCTTGGAGCGGACGAACTTTCCCCCGTAGATAAAGAGAGGGTCACACAACGGGTCCGGGTAAGCCTTTTGGAATGGGAGTAGAGCGTAGCTGGTAGTGGATGATAATGAAATCCGGCATTTATGGGTGTACGTAGCAGCAGGTTATTTCTCATGAATGGTACATGCACGACCTGGCATGTCAGGCGGCCCACAAGTAGGTTTGCTGGATGGCGGTCACCCAACACCCAAACCCATGATATGTCCCACCACACTACTTATAGCGAGCAAGCGAACGCGTGTAGGTCGTTCGACACTCGAGCGAGGCGGCGGCAAGCGCCCACAAAGAACACAATCCCTTGACTTGACGACGTAACCACGACCCGCTGCTGTTGGTCCCAGCGCTGTAACCGATACTTATAACCAATTAAATTTAACTCATTGTCACTTGGTCGCCGAATTCTTTAATGTGCTCTTCCTGTTCAACGATAGCACGCAGCACGCCAAATGCGTGGAGGAGAGAAACGTTGAGCTGATCACCATTAGCTAGGGTACCTCGTATTCTCTTGAGGCGTCCGTCCTTTGAGTGCTTTCGTGGGCGTTCTGTTACGGATATACCACGCATCACCCTCAGGTCAGAGGAATTTAGGGAGTGGTGAGCGCACCAATGGTTTATGGGACCAACTGGGGTCCTTTTGACGTGACGAGGTCTGCAATTGACAGAGCGAAGACGAACCACACTCTTCGAGAACCGAACTCGTCGTGGAGGGAGCATGATAATCGAGGTGTGTCGCGTACCAGCAAAGCAGTCCTAATAGTGTCTTTAACACTCACTACCACACTGCAATAGGTATCGAACGAACGCTCCCGACTTATCAACTTCATTCAGCACTAGCTGCCGTCGCTCTTTCATCTCCTCGGCGTGACCCTCTCTCCGATATCACACACTACTCGTCTCACTCCTTTATCCAACTCGTTCTGGGTTCCGAACCCTAGGCTAACTAACTATTTTTCGATCAAATCTCAAATCTCAGGCCACAGCCATCTGGCCAATAATATCTCGCAACAACTGCATGCCTACCCACCAGCCGGAAATCGCTGTCCTTGGGGTATGCCTCGTCGCATGCCTACGTATGTTGTTGTATTCTGTTTGATCACTCCCATTCCCCCCACGCCGTGCATAGGCATGTGAAAGTGTAATTTCTCTCCAGCTCAAGGGAGAAATCCTCATGGCTTTTTCCCATCTGGGCTACGCCTAGTCTGTCGACAATCATCACGTCCTCCTTTTGTTACAGTGCGCTTCGCGGCCCATGTCCGTATTCTTCTGTCTGCTGATCATAATTATACCTCATTGTTCTTGCATGTTTTCTCCTCTAGTTCTCATCCGTCCCTTCCACCTACCTTCACATTGATCAAATCGAACCCGCCCACTTTGGACGGACATTCCCCGGTAGATATACGTTACTAAAGAGAGGAGAAGAAAATGGCTACGACAGGATTTTTGGAATGCGAGTTGAGCGTCGTTGGTCATTGATGATGATATAATCCTGCATGTATACAACGGCCGGAGCATCTATGGGTGTATATCGCGGCAGGATCCATGAATGGTACATTGTTGTGAAAGTACAAGCAAGAGTAACGTTGTCCTCCGTCAAAGGAACCGAGAACCCTGAGCTGGCGATGTACTGCGGCAATCAGGCGTAGCTCCATGCATCGTCATTCGTGCTCTATTCGGACGGTTCGTGGCGAATTAGCGAGTCATGATTCGTGGCAGCGGGGTCGTCGAACCGAAGCGTTCTTTCTTGTCTTCTTGAACCCTAGCTCTCTCCCACGGAACAATCGGCTTGCATGCCACTCTACGACATTAGCCTCTGATGAAGCTACGCACGTGACACCAGATATACCACTGGTGGAAGTTGGCCCATTCTACTTCCTCGGAGGGGGCCCGCCCTCTCGTCTCTCGCCAGACTCGCGAACAAACCGCCAGGAACTCGCATGCGGCGTTCTCAACTAGGTTATTTTGTCTTACCAAGTGCCATCGAGGCTACTCCAGGCTTCGTTCGACCTTCTATCAGACTGCGGAGGAGTTCTTTTCGCTCCCTTTGGAGAAGAAGGTAGGACTGCACATCAAGAAAGGCGGCGTGGCTTGGAGAGGATATATTTCAAGGGGAGGAGAGGCCCCTCACCGTAATATATATGGACGACAAGGAAGGAATCTACTTTTGACTGGAGGATCCTGACGACGCTAGTATAGGAGTCCCCCTTGGTCAGTCTCCTTGAGTCCTTCTAGTGGTTATCCCCGCTAATGAGTATCGCATCGCTGTAAAACCCAGTTCGCGGACGATAGTGTAGTACCCCCTACAGAACAATCGGCTTGCACGCCACTCTACGACATTGACCTCTGATGAAGTTACGCACGTGACACCAGATATACCATTGGTGGAAGTTGGCCCATTTCTACTTCCTCGGAGGGGACCCACTCTCTAGTCTCTCGCTAAACTAACAAAACCGCCAGGAACTCACATGCAGCGTTCTCAGCTAGGCTATTCTGTCTTACCAAGTGCCACTGACGCTCCTCCAAGCTTCGTTCGGCCTTGTATCAGACTGCGGAAGACTCCTTTCGCTCCCTTTGGAGAAGAAGGTGGGACTGCACGTCAATAATGGCAGTAAGGCTTGAAGGGGATATATGCCAAGGGGAGGAGAGGTTCCTAATCGTAATATGGATTACAAAGAAGGAATCTACTTTGGACTGGAGCGTCCTGACAACGCCACTGCAGGAGTCCCCCTTTATCAGTCTCCTTGAGTCATCTTTGGGGTAATACCTGCTCATGAGTATCGCATCGCTGCAAAAATTGCATGTACAGTTCGCGAACAATGGTGTACCCCCTGTCGCCCGCATATACTGAAAGCATAATTAATGTCGAGAAGGTTCACCCCGATACAATTTCCTCTCTCCTTAGTTTGTCCTAGGGTCTTATAAGAGAGGTATTTCTGTACCCGAGGCCATCTCGGTTGTTCAAATTCGTCGTGCCTGACAATACCTGAGGAATCAGCACGCATACAGTCACGTGCAAAGAGTACTATAGTACAGTCTCCGTTAATCCCTCGTTTCTGGATGGATTTCAGTTAATTGACCCTCCTGAACCAAGATGAACCCGGACTGCAGATTCCCTCACCAACCAAGGAGTGGATAGGCGTTCCATCTGAGCAGCTCTGCTTATCTGGAATGCGAGGTGATAATTTCACTACACAAGGCCTCCTGCCTTACTCGACTCGTTCTTCCTTTCTGAATGTCAACAGCTCTCCCATCCTCATTCCTATTGGTCATTTATATTTCTGTCTCCCGATCAATAGCATTTTCCATTCACCGTACTTGTTCATTCTATGGAGCATGCGTCCTCCCTCATGCCGTGAGCCTCTCTCATTGCTCTTGGGTAGGTCATACATAATACTTCGGAGGTATAATTTCCACAATCCGGCCATTTCCCGGGTTCTAGCTGTTAGAGTCCTCTTATTAATCTCAACTGAAAGTGCATATTAATTAGTCGGGATCACTTCTAAAATCACAATGTCACGGTGCAAGGGTGTGGGAACTATTACAACAGGATACTATGTCAATCAAATCATGATTGGAAAACCTAATACTGGTCTCGATCCTCGCACTCGTAGGAAGTACTCAGTTGCAAATGATCTCAAGGCTCAATCCAGAATGTTCCTTGTATGGAAAGTTACAATATTGGAAACTAGATGTAATGCTGCAGATGACCCCAGTAACCAAGCTATGAAAGATCGCTTTACATGCATAACACCACACAAATCACCAGAAGGACTGTGGTGTTGAGATGACACAACCCAGTTACTAGATTTCCCCTTGAACATTTTGACCGCTGCTAACAACTGACCCCCAGCAGTCGGGATATCTGGAAAGTGATAAGAGAACACGGTCAACCTCACCATCGACCTGAAAGAATTTTAGTTATGTACTCTCTCCACTTGCAATAAATTGGAACAAAGCAAACACACCTGGCGTTGATTCAGGGCATCAGCCACCTGAAAACCCAAAAAATCATCACCATCTATCCTGACCTGACAGGAAAATAGGGCCCGGAGGACAGTTGATTTGATGGGGTCTTTACTCCAAGTATCCCAAATCAGGCTTGTAGGGTCCCGTTGCCCTTTCAGAGCCAATGCAATATCATCATTTGACAATATTGGCTTTGGAAGGGCCCAGAGGTATTCCTGCAGGCTCTTTTAGCTTCCTGTATTGGTGTATCGGAGCAAACATACCAGAATGAGGTCCCTGACATTGGCTTGGTCAAGCCTTGAAATAAAAGTACGATCGCTTTCCTCCACACCCGTCCACGCTTGTTCAATCTCATCCACCAAAGGCCAGTGTTCCCCTGACTTACAATAAAGTGAGTTAGTTGTACAATTTCTGTGCTTTTAACCCACTTTATAGAGAGCAAAGTTATCAGGCCAATCACGAACTGAATCCAAAAGATATTCCAAAACAGGAGGAATTTTCTCCAGTTCTCCAATGGTGCGAAGCTTTAGTGAACATCCAAATAGGATTGTTTGGCCACTGGGAGGGCGTGACATAAATCCGGGATTTTGATAGTAGATTGGTGAAAACCGGATAGGTGATTGGTGATATGCAAACTCAATGGCCTCTGTATGGAAGTTTGCATCAACAAGAGGCTTGATGTTCTTGGCTGATGCCCAGAGTGCTGATCCGGAAGAATTGCAAGTGCTTGATACATTCCTGCCAGCGAAATTAGTTGTCAGGGCTTCCAGTCCAAATCTCGCTCCTAGTCACACCGAAGATAGTTTGAAAGTGACTCTATCACTACGCCTACATCACACACAGCAGTCCAGTATTTAGTCCCATATTCCTGAGCTTGCAAGTCAATTAAGACCCGAACGAACAACACCAGTTTTACCTGAATTCGGTCTGGGATTGAGTTGAGAAAAAGTTCTTGGCGTACTCGCTGCTGAATCACTGCACGGCGATATCTCAAACCTGGCAAATCTGGATCAGGCAGATCTGGTGATCAGTCTTTCTCGGTTCACCTTGATCGTGACACTTCTCGAGTGCTTCTTTTACTTTCAGTGTTTTCTCGGTTTCTAGTTTTTCCAGTGTTTCCTTTAGAGCTTTGCCAGACGAAAGGAAATTGGACAGGTTTTTTTGGACACTGACATCGACCGATTTGATGTCAAGCGACTCTTTGTGTGAAGTCACTGCGGCGGTTTGAGCCGAGTCGACACTCTCTGTTGATCCGAGTTTTTCAAACTCAATATTTAGGTCACTAATAGACGCTTCCTGATGGAAAGGGGTCGGTGTCGTGATTAATAATAAATGTCCGTCACTCACTGCCTTGGCGATGGACGTTCCCAAGGCTTGCATTTGATCCTTCAGGCTTAATAGTTCTTCCGCTCGAGCGTGCAGTTCTGCTGCTGATTTTAGTCCACAATTCCAATCGCCCACCATTGGATTCGAACCTTCTTGAGTACCTTCCAAAAGCTTCTCGATCGCAGAATGCCACAACTGTTTACGTTCGGGTAAAGGGGGTGCCCCTTCAAGCAAGGCCTGAAGGCCTGAAATCCTTTCTGGACAATCAGTGGCAGGTTCGAGAACTATGTTGCTGTCAGCATACATTTGTTGCTCCAATTCCACCCTGATAACTGATTCAGTAGGAATAACGAGGCAGCAAGAAAACTGGTACCTTCTGTGCATAAATGCCTCAAACCACTTGAGGCGCGCAGTCTCCTCACTGACAATGGGTAAAATTGATCTTGGTTCAGCCATGACTGCGAAGGATAGGCTTCAGATCTCGTTTCGGATTGCTAGTTGAATACGGTGGGCGCGATCAACGTGGGAGGTGGGCAGGTTCAACGTGGGCGCCAATACTCGTAACTTGTAGCACGTCAAGAGACGGGGAACCGTTCTACGTCTGATATAGACTGTAATTGAATTCCAAGTGCCTCACCTGGGTGGCTTGGTCCCGAAAGCGGTCGTGGCACTTGGGTGAAGGCACCAGCCCTCAGGGGCTGTGCATCAGACCGATAGTATGTCCGCTATTCCAAACCAACAATACTGCCGATTCTTCAACTAGTGCCATATATAATGTAATATATTTGTGTAATCCTGTCTTTCTTCCGAGTTGACGATGGCTCGGTGCACTACCACCTCACTGGAGTCCGCTGGGAGATTTGTCTACTCTGACTCGCGCATCGTGGGTATTCTGTTGCTTTTAGGTCCAAGAACTGTCCTCAACAGCTCGATCTCTCAATTCTTCCTACCTCGCGCGCTAATTCCACCGTGCACGCACGATTTACAACATGAGACAGCCCGAACGCACTTGTGGATTTATTGAGGTATTCAGTGAATGAACTCGACAGCGGGTGTTTGTCCATATATATCTCACGGTTGAGTCTCTTCTCTTCATCATGTTTTTCTTCTACAACAACGCCATGACCAACCCCTGCGCGCGTCACTCCATTTTCGTTTTCTGACAGATCCTGTCCTGCGTAGACTGTCCAACATTTGTCGGAAATTTCTCACACTATTTCTTTTGTAAACTACTCGTCTCTGAATCGATACACACGGGCTGACAGCTTTCGCGCGGAGACGAATACGCGTCGTCTCACGTATACGATAAGTTTGGCTAACAATGTGGGCCCCCACGCGACCAACAACGTTCTTGTAGTAAATGTAGAGAAACTGTATATATGGATTGGTCTGTATCAAACGCGCGCTCTTAATCTAAGGTTAATACAAACGTTATACGCGTCTCCCCATATATTCTCTTCGGGCACGATGCACTGTATTGAAACAACGTTAGCGGTGAGTCACCCCTCCATGTTCTGTGAGCCACATGTCCTCCGACGCCGTTGTTGGGTACTAGTGCACTTCCTCGCTCCTCTAGTGGTGACTGCCACCGCCACACATCGTCCTCACCGATTGATGTTAGGGTTAGAAGCGTGCCGATCAGAGACTCGAGACACATTAAAGACGAAAGTGACTCATTGTAGTCGATTTAAGCAACAAGTCCAACCTTGGTCTTCTTGAAAATATTGTTCTAGATTTTGAAGTGGAGTCGGAGATGCGCGCGCTGAGAACGCACGATACTAGCCTTTAGGCGTCATATGGCTTGAGATTATGCATAATGGAAGAGGAAAGGTTGCCTATTGTGGAGTCGCAGGAACAGGGTTATAATCACGGAGCCACTGGACCGAAAAAGGATAAGGAATCATCACTCAGAGGCACTATACAACACTGAATTTACTTGTCTACTACTACTCCCTTCTATCCGTCAGCATCGCCGCCGCACACATTGTGTTGACTGTGATGACTATTGCCGCATGGTAGTGATAGAAGCATGCCGCTAGTCGCCGCCCTTAGTGTGCTTTTCGTTAGATCTGTTTGTTCCGTTTATTTGTGCGACGCGTGTGGCCTTTTGCCACCCTTACTATGTACATAGAGCGCAGCTTGCGAAGAGGCGCGGCGAAAGATCCTTACGGTTCTTTCGCCCGCTCACTCGCTGTGCCTGTTCTACTCATTACGAGGATCGGACAACCGCTCGAGCTAAATTCCACTGGGAAGGCCTGTTGAGAACGCGATTGGAGGATGAAGAACATTGTCTTTGCACTACCTGTATCCCACTAGCGCGCCGGGAGGCGGAGCGGTTCGTGTCACGCCAAGAAAGGCGTATAATAATAAACGGATGAGGATTTTCCCCTTGCGCAGTGTTCGTTGTCGGTTCAGGCTTAAGGATAAGCATCGTGACGGGCTCGAGCGCGGGTACGCATTCGGCACAGCATCGGGTGGGACTACTGGCTCGACTAGCGCACTGAGCAGTGGCTGAACGGCGGAGTCGTCTACGCCGGCATCCAAGGCGTACTTTTGGCAAGAGCCCACAAAGAACACCACATCTCAACTCTGAACCTCGACCCGCCGTTTTTTGGTCCCATCTCTGTAACCGCCTCGTTGATACGTATACCCAATAGAAGTAAACTCATTGGCACTGCCGCCTTGTCGTCGAGTTTGTTAGGTTCTGCTTCAGTTCAACGATAGCGCACAGCACATCAAATGATTGGAGACGAGAAACGATCGGCTTATCGCCACAAGAGTACCTCTTATGCTCGTGTGGCGTCCGTCCTTTGAGTGCTCCCGCCGGCGTTCTGCTGTAGGCATCCCATACATCGCCCTCAGCCCAGAGGCATAGGGAGACCTGCGTTATAGAGCACGGCGCGAGTGTTGGTGAGCACGCAGTGGTACACATCGCAATGGGCGGTGTATGAGACCAACTGCGAGTCCTTTTGATGTGACCGGGTCTGAGGATAGGGATCGGGATGTACGTGTGTATGTTCGAGGTGTGTCGCGTACCAGCAAGGCAATCCGAATAGTGGCTTTCATACTCACTACCACACAGCAATCGGTTTTAAACGAATGCCCTCCACTCATCAGCTTCAACACCAGCGCCGTCGCTCTTTCACCCAATTTATTCTCCTCGGCGTGACCCTCTGTTTGATGTCACACTCGCTCATTTACCCAACTTGTTCTGGGTGCCGGCCCTAGGCTAACTTTCCGATCAACTCTCAACCCTCAGAACGCAGCCATCTGATCAACGCGTCCACCCGCCCACCTGAAATCACCACTCTACCACGCCCTAATTGTCTTTCTATTGCAGGTGCGAGAACACCTGCCTTGATGGGGTCTTACTCCAAGCAACCCAAATAGGGACTGCCTTACAGCGAGACCATTTTCCACCATGTCCTCCGCCGAGATATCGCCTTCTGAAAGGGTGTATGGATGAAGTTGATGTACGTCAATCCCATAAGATGGTCGTCGTGACAAATCACCACCCTCGCCCTCGAGGGACATAGACGGGAGGGAGTTCCTATGACTGATCCGAGGACGGAAGCTTGCACACCTTTAAGGGTATTAGGTCGTCGTAATTACCTTGTGTTCTTGGAGAGAGTGAGGCGTGAGGACGCTTAGAGGGGCGGAAATTAGAGGGCCACCACGAGACGGCCCATAACGCCCTTGTAGTAAATGTAGCTGATTTGGATATACTAAATGGCCTATACCAGATGCGCGCTCTTCCTCCCAATTCATCGAAGGTTAAGTAGGCGTCGTACACTTCTCCTCATTCTCTTCGACCGCGATGCAACAACACTACCAACGAGTCACCCTCTTCTGGGTCTTGAGGTGCGTTGATGAACAGTGGGAAAATCTCGTCGACGAAAGGGACGAGGTCTTCGCCCGCTACGCTTCCCAGCAGCCCAATGCTCTCAATCATGTGTCGGGATACGACGGGTTGGGGATCTCTGGCTTTGGGAAGAAGGAGTGCGCGTATGGTTCGATCAGGCGGTCAGTGGCAGAAAGAAGAGCAGTGAGCACTTGAGCGGTCATGACCCTTCGCTGTCTATTGTGTAGTGACTCGCGGTTAGTCCTTTGTTCCAGTACAACCCAAGAGTGACTGGGACGCACACATCCGTACTATACTCCAGCTCGGTCAAGAGTTGAATAAGCACCTTCCGCAGACTTGGCATGATAGCTCCAGGGGTCATATTTGCCAGTCTTCCAATTATCCTCACAGCATGGATGCGAACCGCATACGAATCATCGTTGAGGACCATAAACAGCAGTCGGACATTCTCCACCTGTGCGAGGTGGCGATCATAGTCTTGTCGAGTCCTTTGAGGACCTGGGCGCGGATCTGGTCGTCTGCATAAAGTACCATCAATACTGATTAACCCTCACCCAACTGAGGCCGTCGTGGGAAAAAAGAAAGGAACTGCCCCGTACCTTTATCGACGATAACAACCCCAATGAGCGCTTGTAACACCTCAGCGATAAACCCAACGCTCTCATTACTCTGATGATGCACCACCGTCTTATCGCCTCCAC
>Ga0307515_10011894_pt1 | contig 16444 bp, 5 predicted proteins | sample 17_EM_MG_FD_194513 | JGI IMG/M metagenome (GOLD analysis project Ga0307515, IMG submission 194513) | Populus trichocarpa ectomycorrhiza microbial communities from riparian zone in the Pacific Northwest, United States - 17_EM | ecosystem: Host-associated > Plants > Roots > Unclassified | place...
TGTTCATCCATTTCAAGTTCGTCAGTACAGCTTTTGAGCTTTTCTTGATTTGCTTCCTTGTGTTTTTCGAAATATTTTAGAAGGAATATTGTAGTTGATATTCATTATAAATAAAAAAATTATTTTATAACAAACCCAAACAAAAATATTAGTTCAAACCAAAATCCAAGTTGAGATCAGCAAGAAAGCTTAAGTCCACTTTACTTGGTTATCTTTTATTAAAAAACTTTGATATCTTATGAGTTCATTTTGAACTCTTCAACTTCTCATTATATAAACCAAAATAAAATATTATATTCTTTCAATTTAAGATAGAAAGCTTTGGTTTTTTATTTAAAAATTTGTCAATTATGAGTTTTTTTAAATTAATTTTTTATTTACTCAATTTATTTTCATCCTGTTAATATTTTGTATTGAATAGTTTTTATTAAAAAATAATTTCCAATACAGTTTTAAAAAATAAATGAACTACCCTTTTAATTTAACTTTAAATATTCTCATTAACTATCTTTTTTAAAATAAATTTCCAACAATTTTTCCTTGCTAACATTTAGCAATCACTAGATTGGTGTTCTCTAGAAGACAATTATGTTTTTAAAGAAATACAAGAAATTTAATAACCAAATTAAATCTTGATTAATTTAATAATATAACAAAAAAAAAATAATAACACCAACAAATAAAAAAAAATTACGATGGACAAAGTTAGACTAACACGTGAAACCTGTAACACCCCTATTAACCAGAGGATGTTAAAACAGGAAATTTTACAGCAATTCTACACATTTCCATCAAATGTGAGCCTTTATTATGGCTACACACACACACTTACTTACACACATAGTTATGTTCCTAAATTTATTAACAATTCTACTTAAATTTTGACAAAGTTTTCTTTATACCTATACTTACTAAGTTATCAACTACTTCTTCCATATCACATATCATTATCATAAATATGGTCTAATTGTTTTAGACTATATTTCATATTATTACAACCGAGAATTGACCACATTTATTATTTCAACTCTCATTTTATCATACATCATTCAATAATTATATCATGTTCATCCCATAGTAAATTAATTATAAATAAAAGTTAAAAGAGTAATAAATCCAATCTCATGGACTTGTATTTTGAATTATATAAAAAAAGTACAATCTAACCACATGTTTTAAACTCTTCTTCCGAGGTATATATATATATATATATATATATCTTATTTATTCTCTATTTAATCCATTTGATAACTTATGCATACTTTTTATTTCTCTTAAATAAATCTAAATTAATGTTTAATTCAAAATGTGATTATATTATTGATGCTTTCCATGAAAAAAGTTATGTAAGGATGTGCACCATCTTGCATAATAATATCCTACATATAAATTTCATACACAATTCCAAACATAGATAAAAAAAAAATATCATTAAAAGGAGAGAGAGTAAGAGAGAGCTTTGAGTTAGGTTTACCAAATTATTTATATGTACAATAAAAGTTTCAAATCTAAAGTTCGACTACAACCTAATTATTAGGTTCGGCGATACAAGAAGGTCCTGCAACAAAGAATTTATTAAGTATAAGTTTGTATTATAATATAATTAGTCTTCTAAACATGCATGGATAGTAACTAGACAACACGTCATCTAGTTTGTTTTTAATTGTCAAAATGGCGTCGTTTTGACTTTAGGGTTTTAATTTAGGTATTTTTCCATAGTTCAATTTAATCCTTCAGCTTTTAATTGCTTTTTAATTGTGTCTCTCATTAGCTTAAAACTTTTAATTTTATGTGATTTTACCCCTACCGAACTTCAACATCAACCCTAAATTTTAGCATTTTTTTCATTTTGGTCTTTAGTATTTGATTTATGCAAATTGATCATCAATTGACCATTAAACTTTCAATTTCACTCCTGATTTCAATCAATTAAGTCCTTAAAGTTTGGTGTCTTTTTTAAAAAAGGTCATTGGCTGCGAATTTCTTTAATTTAACTCCTAATTGACCCTAAATTTTGATTTTCTTGCAATTTTACCGCTGATTTCAACCAATTAACTTTGTAAAAATTAAGTTTGGTCATCTGAAATTTCAATCTTTCCAATTAAGCTCAAATTAGGCTCCCAAACTTAATGTTTCACCAATTAAGTCCCTAATAAAATTAATTTGACCCATTCAAAGTATAATTAAGTCTTTGTGTTTAATTAAATCCTTTAATTTGACCCATATTAATTCTTAAACATAATTAAACTTTTAATTTGGCCCATGATTAAATCAAATTGGCCTATTAAAAATCTAATTATGTCCCTAGACTTGATTTTTATGCAGATTCATCTAATAATCATTTAATTTGACTTTGAATATATATTGTCTCTCCGGTCTTGGATACAATGAGATACTATTAAGCTTCTAATTCCATCTAAAATTGCAGCTTGAAATCCTCCTCAGCTTGTTTTTGCCAAATCACCAGTTTTCTTACTATTATTACTTTATTTTTGAATTTTTATTTTTAAAGGAAAAAGAGTAAATTTTGGGGGTATAACTCAAAAATAAATTATGACAATGATTACATCTCAAGGACTAGAAGGCTATTTCTTTATTCTAAAAATTCTTTATAATTTACCCTTCATAATTTTGTAAGTAAACTTACCCTTACCTTTTATAATAGTGTATTTTTTTTTATATAGATATTCATTATAATTTTGAAAACCTTTTATTGATGAAAAAAATACAAACATGATGTCTTTCGAAGAAAAGTCATGTGACTTGCCCATGATGTATTTTGATTTTGAAAATGCCCTCTGCTTTAAATAGGGCAAGTAACATTTTTACTCTTCTGCATAATTTTCAATTTATATGGATGACTGAATTCTTCTTAAATTGATTTTGTCGCTCTATATACGAAGACATAAAAAATGCTTCTTTCTAATCTATAATAATTTTTATTTTTTAAAATAATTATATTATTTTCTGTATTTAAAAAAATACACTTTAAAAACTAATCATTACCACAATATTAAACACTACATTAAAAAAACAAATACTTCATTCACAACTAAATTATTATGAGAATATTTCGTACATTGATAAGAAAAAAAAACAATTATTTGTTATTGTGGTAGGAGTTGTTATTTTTTAAAGATATTTTTTATAAATAAATATATTAAAATAATATATTTTTTATTTTTTAAAATTTATTTTTAATATTAATTAAAAATTAAAAATTAAAAAAATTTAATTTTTTTTTAAAATACTGTTTTTTTTAAAAAAATAAATAAAGAAAAAGAAGAAGATGAAGGAGGAGGAGGAGGAAGCATGATGTTAGACAAGAGACCTTGCGTCGAGTAGTGCGCACAAGAAGTATCCTACACTCCAGCATATTCCAATAGTAATATACCCATGCAAGTGCCATTTTATTTTATTCCCAAATTATTAAAGACGACAACTCACCCTTCCGCCATTGATGCTCAGAAAACACTTATTGTATTATTTCTTTTCCTTTTAATTATAGCAAGCTACCCTCAACAAGCCAAACAATTGGACTTAAAAACTACATCTCCCTTAATTATAACTATTTGATTTATGCTGTCGTCTCTCGTCTTCATTTGATTCTTAGCCACTCCTTAGGTTTTTCATTTTTTTTCTCTTCTCATCAGTCATCATGGAAATCCCCCAAGGAACATCAACGCCTGCTGACAAAAAGCACGTTTATTCGGTGTGGGCAATTCCACCAGAAGATGTGGGGGCCAGGCTGAAGAGGTTGATGGCCGGACTCGCATCAGAGTTTGGTGGGCCCCAGTTCGAGCCACACATTACGGTTGTGGGGGCCATTGGTTTAACGGAGCAAGATGCGTTGGAGAAGTTTCATTCTGCTTGTGATGGGCTGCAGGCATATACTGCTACTGTTGATCGTGTGGCTACGGGGACTTTCTTTTATCAGTGTGTTTATTTGCTACTTCATCCATTGCCTGAGGTGATTTTTTTTTGTTGTTCCTCCATTTTTAATTTAGAAATGAAAAACTGGAGTCCATAAATATTTCTTTCTACATGGTTTTCGTTAGATTGGTTTTATGATTGAACTGAACATGCAGCTACTAGTTTGCTTGGATGCCCACTTGTTGAAAAAATGGAGTTTTTTTGTTTTTGTTTTTTAGGTGGTGGAAGCTAGTGCACATTGTAGTGGACATTTTGGGTACAAGAGTTCTACTCGTAAGTTCAATGCCATCTTCCATTCATCTTTTTCGTTTATGAATAGTAAGAGGTGGGTCTTTCTTCTTCTTTTTTATGGGTTCGATTTTGTTGATTTTGGAGCATATATGAGTTGGATTTGGGTAAGTTACGTGTGGTTAATTATGGCATACTATTGCCTGGGAAATTGAGATTCATTGTATTAATTTGGCTGTAAGAAAATGTTAACTGGCAAGTGTAGGAGGGTGTGGCTTCTAAGCTAATTGGTAGGTTGCTATTTGGTGGTAAGAAATGGTAAGAATTGAGTGCTTTTATTTGCGAAGATTTTTAAATAAGTGTAGAATTCTTAGAGTACTGCAGTCAGTAAAATGAGCGTCTGGTGCTGAAAACCTGGAGAATCTGCATTATGTGAAATTTTGTCATAAGATTATGTGAGCATTTGACCAGTGTTATAAAACCATAAAGAAGACAGGTGAGTCTTGTAATAGTGAAATTATTTGGGATCAGTTGAGTCTTGAGGGAAAGAAGGAAAAAGGCACTGGTTTTTGTTGCATCAGACAACATATCCACTGTTGCTTCTGAGTTCTTGATTCTGTTTTCGATTAACAGCGAAGTTATGTGGTTTGTGGCTTTTTGGGAATGCAGTGGGTGTACTTCTCTTCCCATTGAACCACCATTCAGTATCTAATGACAAGAATTTGTTGACAAAAAAGCAAATTACAGAAGAAATATTGGGTGCCTTTATTTAGTATCTGAAATAGAAAACTAAATTAACCGCTAATTGTTCATAAATAAACTCATCTTAGTTTTCTGATGATTGAATTACAATTTTCTTGTCATTACACTAAAAGTTCTTCCAGTGGCATTACCAAACATTTTTTCTCGGTCAAAACCAAGAAAAGGTTTAAATATTTCCTCCATCCTGACAAAAACCAGCAATGTTTTTAGACAGATTCTCTGTAGTGTAAAGCGCATGAAGAGGGCTCTTTAAAATCGGGTGTGTTGCATGTATATGATGTGGGAAGACTATATGCCATACATATAACTTGGTTATGGGTTTTATGTCACTAAACCTGCTCACCAAGGCTCTTTGGCTTAATATTTAGATTTGGTAGCGTTGCTTCTTTGCTTAGAAGATGGGTGCAGATGAGGGGTGGTCACTGCCTCCATTTGATACACAGTTTTTTTCCCATTTCACGTGTTATAGTTAATAATCTGTAACAAATTGGAGGCTGCCATGTTTAAATTTGTCAGCAACATTAGCATATTGTCTCTCCATTGTGATCATGCATGTTTTGCTAATCTACACCTTGTATAACATATGCAGCTTACATGCCCCATCTCAGTCTCCTTTATGGTGATCTGACGGATGATGAGAAGAAAGAGGCTCAAGAAAAAGCTAATATTCTTGATGAGAGCATCAGCGGTCTAAGCTTTCCAATAACTCGCCTTGCATTGTGGAAAACAGATACTCAGGACTTGACTCTGAAATCATGGGAGAAGATTGCCGAATGCAGCCTCAGCCCAAAATAACTCTTCTTTCTCCCTTCTTCTTATTAGACACTAAAACCTTACATAGCAAGCACTTTTGGCAGCCAATAAAACCTTACTTGGGCTAGCACTTCTAGCATATAATGCTACTATCACTATCTGTGATGTACTGTTTAACCTCAATCACACTAGAATGCTACATGAACATAAGACGAAAATGAATGTGAACATTGTTGACCAAATGCTTTTATATTCTATGTTGGAGACTTGTGATTGCAGCAAGGCCTGTTCTGTGCTAATCTCTGAAATTTCCATTTCTTCATAAATTCTACCATGCATTTGGATGAAATATAATGCATTTGTCTAAGCAAGCAAATGGCTAACAACAAATTATTTGATGGGAAACTTTTGCTTTGTTTATTGTTAATCATTTTACTTGGATTATTTCAGGAGTTGTCTGCCTTCCTTGAAGATTGAGACGAAAATATACCTGAACTTAGTTATCCGAATGTGAATAGAAAAGTTATTGCGTGTTATGATCCTTTGGAATGGGATGCTGATCTAAATGAATGTAATAATGATAAAAAAAAAAGGCCTCTGGCTTCTGAAAGAAAACGCACTGGAAAAAGATAATGCCATTTGCAAGGCCAGGTCGTATGTTGACTTGTTGACTGTGAACAAGGTAGGGGGGATAGCTAGCATTTCTATGCAAAGATGGGCACGATATTTGACATATCCAATATTTCAGCTGCTTGCTTAGTAAGATCTTAAGTTTTCATTAACATAATTGTGTTAGATTTATGTGTATAATTATATTCAATTTAATTTTGATATTTTATAAATTATAAAATCTAATCTATTTTTTTTTTAACTCGAGCATGATGGATATATTAGACTAGGCTAATTTGTGTGTGAATATTAAAGATATCCATGAGTTGAATTTATATTACTATTTTTTATGGATTAGGCATAAATAAAATTAAGATTTGAATTCAATAAATTATCACAAAAACTATTATAAATTATAACAAACAAATTAAGATTAATACATCACTTGAACATCAATTAATTAAAATAAGAGAATGAATTAAAAAAAACACTAAACATATAACAATAAATTAAATTATTAACAATAAAAATTTCAGTCATAATAAAAAGAAAAAAAAATATTTATACAAAGGAAGTTGTATAAGTATAAAATACAAAGGTTGTGTTTGGTTGAATCAAATCAAATAATACAAATATTACATATCAATTAGATTTAGAAGCTGTTTAGGAACGTGGTGCAAACCGCGTTCCCAAAAAATTAAAATGTTTTTTTTATTAAAATTTAATTTTTTTGTATGTTTTGGATCGTTTTAATGTGTTGATTTCAAAAATAATTTTAAAAAAATAAAAAAATATCATTTTAATACATTTCAGCATAAATAATACTTTAAAAAACAAGGATAATCATATATTCAAGCAGCATCTAGCACCCGTACTGCTGAGTAGACGAAGCCCATGGTATTTTTACAAGTCAAACAGCCCTTGGCCAATTAAAAAAAAATTGCCCTCGATCCCCTACTTATTTTTATACTGCTATTCTTCATTTGTTTTCGGTGCTTCAACAAAACAATGTTTAGCCACTAGCGGCGTAGATTGAACAACAAAAAGCTTACTTTGTCACCGAACCTAAAAAAACACCAAAAAACAAACTTACTTGCTCACCAATTTTGAATCGGTACATGTGCTGCAGACATATCTATCTTATCTTTTGAATTTGGTACCCTGCAGAACATAATTTGGTAAACATTACTAGTGTTTGGTATTAAGATGGATAATATTTTTTAAATATTTTTTACTTAAAAATATATTAAAATATTTTTTAATTTAAATACATCAAAATTATCAGAAAACACAAAACACACTTCTAAAATAAACCTAAACATAATTTCAAATAAAGTACCAAACACACTCTATTGGATTACCAATGTTCATCATGTTTTCTCAAATAGAAAATGTATATTTAGTGTGTGTGATTTATCCATGGAGCGAACTCAGTGAAGTTTGACTTTGGCTATGTAATTTGCTAAAATATTCTTAAAAAATAATAAATTATTCTAAGCACCTTGTGATTTAATTTTTTTGATTATTTTATAATTTAATTTTTAAATATTAAACTTTATAATTTTGGTCAGATTTTAAAAATCAATCAAAATATAACAATGCTTTTATATATAATATTAAAGCATGGATATCTTAACATGTAGTCCTAAAAATTGTTAGCTTTTGCTAACAAATCATACCTCTTCCTTTCTTCGACCCCACACCCTCCTTGTTTTTTTTTTTTTATAAAAAAAATGGAAAAACAAGAACCGTAGATTGATTTCACAATAGGTGACAAAGGAGAAGATCACAAAAAAAAAAAAAAAAAACCTAATCTAAAACAAAATCCAAGAAAATTCAGTGTCTTTATTCTATATTTCAATCAACAATAACATCTAGGTTCTGATGGGATTGGTTGGGTCTATTTTTTTTTTTTTATTAATATGAGTGTTCGAATCAGTTTATATGTATCTCAATTAATCTTATGAATTCTAAAGTTAATAACCATGTAAGTTTCTAGTGGTAATAAGATTTATGAGATTTAAATTACTGATTTTTTAAAAATAAATTTAAAATATGATTGGTGAAGAGAAAGGGAGGGAGGAAGGTAAGGGATTAAAGGGAGTGGGAGATGGCTAGGGTTTTCAAATAAGAAAATGAGAACAGTAATATACGTCGTTGTTTCACACAAGAGTGAGAGAGCTGTCAAATGAAAACAACGGTCCATCCATTAGAAGCTAATCGTCCACGTAGAAGTATGATCTATGGTGGCTAATCAACCATAAACAAAAGGAACTCCTGAATTCCGATGAAAAAAAAAATATTTCTTTGATTTTCTTCAAAGTCTCTCTCTGCCTCGAATCCAATTCAATTCTCTTTGTGTTATAACTTTGGTAAGCCATTTTCCTGTAGAATCACATTACCTTACCGTTCTATGAATAGTCACAAACCAAAGTGATCAGACATTGAATTTTTATGCTTCACAATAGTTTCAAGTTCTTGAAACTTGAAAGTTTTCTATATATTTTTGGGTTGATGTGCCAAAGCTAACAATTTTTAGCACTACAGATCTTTGTTTTGTTTAGATGGCGAGGGAGATGATGGCGAGGATGAGAGAAAGACGAAGGGCTTGCCGTCGTGAGGAGAGCTGGGCTAGGGGGCTAGCGACTGTGTAGGAGAGAGAAGGAAAGAAGATGGAAATAATGGGGGCTCGAGTTTTTTTTATTTATTTTTGTTTATATATATATATATACAAACACACACCATACTATGTTTTGAAAAGAAAATGCTTTTTAATCATTATTTCAAATATAATTACAATCTTATCTGTATTTAAATTTCAGGCATAAAGTGTAATATTTAAAAATATATTTATAAAATAAAAAAATAATCAAACTATAGAATAACCATAGTAATTTATCCTTAAAAATATATAAATAAAGTTTTTTTTAAAACAATAAGATTATAAAAAAATAATTATTTAATCTTTGTATAAATGATTCTCATCTGATTCAAAGGGCTAATTTTGATGTGCGCCTCTCACCTTAAAAGCAAGATCAAAATAATTAGTCCTACTTGAAAAAAGCAAAGTGAAGACTTAGATTAAGTGTTTATTTCAGTGCTCATATAAACCTTATATCCTACTTGATAACACAATTAAAATGAACTCATATTTCACTTTGCATGCATTAAATGATTGATAAATAATCTAATATAATCAAGATAGATGGTTCTAAGAATTTATCAAGGTTAATCTATTAAAACTATAATTCTACATGAATCGGTCAACTTTTTTGGTGTTACCAAATGAACTAGCCAACCGCTTATTCATCAGGGATGAATACCTGGAAATTCTGCAAGAACTGGTCGACTGTTTGAGCTATCAATGAGATTATAACCGCTATAAACAACTATGTTTTCTTATAAACATATATATAGCTTGTCCAGTTGCAAAATTAAAAGTGGATTCTTAACATATAAGATATACAAGCTATTTTAAGAATAAAAACACTTCAAAATCATCAATACTTGATTATACTCTAATTTATGCTATTAAACCTTCATAATCTAGTACAAGAGTATTCAATCTCATTCTCACTACACTTAAACAATTTTAAATCTTATAAGTGCAATCTTGTGAGATATAGAGATATTAAAACTTTCAATTGTATTATTCACTCTATTGAAAGAGTTAGTTGTGATAATAAAATCACTTTTGTAAACCTTTGAGAGTTGGGTAAAAACTCTTGGTATTAGTGAGATAATTTCACCAGATGAAAAGTCTTGAAGAGAGCATATTTTCAAGTGAGAAAAATCTTGAAGAGAAAATATCTTCAAATAGTGTAAAAAGCTTGGTGTAGATTTATCAAGTGACTATTATACTCTTGAACTTGGACTAATGAAGGAATACAATACTTAAGTATGGTTGGTACTTGATGTATGGATGTATGCTTGTTGAATCATGTTAAAAACAAGTTTGCATATTCTTTTTGTTTATCTCTTTACTTTAAGTACTTTAATTATTTTGTTGGTCATTGTATTAACTTGAAGTAATTTGTATTATTTGTTAATATTAATGATATATGTAATTCACTCCCCTCTTAGGAGTTACAATTGTCTTAATCGTTAGATAATATTTTTTACTTAATTATATGATAACAAAAATAGATGCTCATAAAATAAAGCATCAATGTCGAAATATTTGTTTGAGATCATGATAACACCATAGAAACTAAATCGAAATAAATTATGAAGCTCAACTCCCAATCAACCCAACTTAACTCGCCAAAACCATGATTCGAGGTCATGGACTCCACTAAAATTAATAACTTAGTGTTTTTAGAAACTATTTTTTTTACTTAATTATACAACAAAAAATAAACACTCATAAAATTAAGCACCAACCAAATATGAGAATATTTGTTTGAGACTGTAATAACTCTATAAAAAGCAAATTGAAATAAATTATAAAGACCATTTCAAAATTAACCATATGTTAAATGATGACATTGGAAAAAAATAATTATTAAAAAACTCAATTAAAACCTAATGTTGAAGTATTAAATTGAATAAAAATTAAAGGATAAAAAAAAAAAAAACAGTATAGGCGTGCAGGCCTGGGTGGCCCAGCGTGCTTCGGCCTACCAGCCTAAGTCCACTCACTTAGGTGTTATTTGTATATTTTTTAATCGTTTGCCCAATTTTTTTTTTTTAAAGTAGACAATGTGTTGTCTGCTTTTGTAGAATCCAATCGCTATTATAATGTCTGGAAATTCAAGGGAGGGTTTTGTTTTTGTTTTTTTTTTGCCTAAAATTCATTTTCAACCCATGTTTACTGAAGAACACCTTATAAACACCACTAGAAACTCAAAAAGCTAATTAATCAACCAAAAAGACCCCTAAAATAGTCTAAAAATATAAAATCAAATTAAAAAAAAAATCATCTCTTAACCTTGATTTATATTTCCTGACAAGATAAATATCTGAAAATACCTTAATAGGACCTTTTCCTATTAAATAAAACTAGTTAATACCAAAATTAATATTTTTTTTATCAATAAATTATGGCTAACCAACAACTTTTTCTCTCATATCTCAAATTTAGAGACTGAAATGTGAAGAAAATAAATTTTTGACTAAAATCAAAATTACAAAAACTAAAAGGATTATAAATGAACAAAAAGGAAAGTAGATGGTTTAAACAAAATTTTTTTTAGTGAATTTGAGATTATATTTTTTCTTATTTTACTTTGTGGTTCTCTTTTGTTGAATTTTTTCTTCCTTTACAATTTTTAAGAAATTGCTCATTAATTTAGGCATACTAGGTTGCAATTGAAAGAAAAATTTAAGAATAAAATTAAAAAAAAACTTTGTGGCTCTGCAGATTACTATAGTGATTTACCTAGCTGTTTTTATATAATTTGTAACTATAATTGTAACATTATTCATCTTTTTCATTCAATAGTGCCTTAACTTATGAATAATTATTTATTATACACTCTTATTAAATTTGTTTTGTTAATAATACTAATTTAATTCTCCACAAGATAAAACATTTTTTTTTTCAATGCCAAAAAAGGTACAAACATTGTTAACATGTTTTTTTTTATTAAGAGAAATTCTAATTGCAAAATAAAAAGTTTATATGTTCCTTTAATAAAATAAATCAAGAATTATATGAACTAATAAATGATAACAAATCTATTAATTTTAATAAAAAATATTAAGTTGAGAAGCTGAGATAAAAATATTATTTCTTAAAAAAAAGAGATTAAATATTTTCAGTTTGAAATTGGATCTCAAAAGTTTAATATTATTTGAATCAATAAAATTAAGTTTTATTTTGCTAATTTAAGCATTAACTCAATATCGAAAACTATTATTAACATCGGAAGATTCCTATATAAAACCAACCAAAATAAAACATTAAATTCAATCTCAAGTCAACTTAAGAATTAAATTAGGAATAAAAAAATCTAGTAAGAAAAGAATTTTTTTTTTAAAAAACACTTTGGGTAACTATTGCAATCAAATGTGGAATGTGTCTTTATCTTGCTTTATATATATATATATATATATATATATTTTTTTTTTTCAATCCCCAAAAAGATAAAAATATTTTTTATTTCATCAAGAGAAATTCTAACTGCAAAATAAAAAGTTTATATGTGCCTTTAATAAAATAAATCAAGAATTATATGTGCTAATAAATGATAATAAATCCATTAATTTTAATAAAAAATATTAAGTTAAGAAGCTGAGATAAAAATATTATTTTTTAAAAAAATAGAATAAATATTTTCAGTTTAAAATTAGGTCTCAAAAGTTTAATATTGTTTGAATCAATAAAATTGAATTTTATTTTGCTAATTTGAGCATTAACTTAATATTAAAATCTATTATTAATATCGCGAGATTTTTATATAAAACTAATCAAAATAAAACATTAAACTCAATCTCAAGTTAATTTAAAATTAAATTAGAAATATAAAAAATCTAGTAAGAAAAGATTATTTAAAAAAAAAACACTTTGGTTAATTATTGCATGGATTGTGTCTTTATCTTACTTTATATATATTTGTCTTACATTGCTTCGCGTGTTTGTAATTCCCAACACCTTTTCATGATTTAATGAAAGTCAATTTTGAAAACCAAATTTACAATTGTTAAATGGGAAGCATACGGAACTAATAAAAAAAAAAGATGTAAATTAAAAAAAAAAAGAGTTTGAAGGATCTAATAAAAGAAAAGAACACAAATGAAAAAAAACATTGGGGATAAAATAAGTTTGTAAACCTAGTAAAAAGAAGAAATGATGCAAATTAAATAAAAACTTGAGATGATTCACAGTGTTTTCACTCATTTTTAATGTATAGTAAAAAAGTTATTAAACTTTTTTCAAGCTTACCAGATTAATTTGGTGATTTATTATTCAATTCAGGTCTCACTTAAAATCATTTTGATCATTAATTAAATTTAAATGACCAAATAAATAATCTAATTAATAGACTTTGAAAGTCATTAACATTTTAATTCAAATTTATTTTTGGAAAATTTTAAAATTTTTTATGTTTAAATTATGTTTAAATTATTTTAATGAGTTGAAATTAAAAATAAATTTTAAAAAATTAAAAATTATTTAAAAAATTATCACTTCATACAAAAGAAGAAGAAGAAGTTATTTAATGTCAATAATTAAAATTAAAAAAGACTTTGATCGACGAGCGATCCCCTTTATTTGCTAATCAGGGTTTAAGCCTCAAGAGGTAGCATTGAATTTAGCAACAGGAATCGAATTGGTTTCCATTTTTGGAAATGGAAGAGAAGAATCCAGTGAGGCTTACGTTAGGAAAGCATTCTTCACTAGCTCCAGAGCGAGAACCAGAAGAATGTTGATGTGGAAGGAATTGAGCCAGGATTGAGGCTGATGTATTTAGCTAATGAATGAAATTTACAAGGGATAAAGGAGGTGTTGTTGTGGAATTCTGATGTGTTGATGTTAATTTTCGAGATATTGATGATCGTACTGCTCTTCATATTGCTGCTTGGCAAGGCTTCACTCAAGCTGTTTCCGAACTAAAGCAGGCCAAATTGATCTCAAATATCGCTGGGGCAGCACTGTAAGTGTTTGGATAGTAAATTGTGTTTTTGTGAATTGGGTTTCTTGGAATTGTTCAAATAGCTGTGTTTATAAGAGATTGCTAGCTTGCTAATCTTTTTATAACGGGGTTGATGATGACGTTGTTCCGCGGAGATTTGAGTCTGATTTCTGAACTGTTTTGATTTTAGAGTAACAATGAGCTGCGTGCTTATGGTTAGATACATTATGTGGATTATAAAGTTAGAATTTTGGATATGGATTACTGTCATCTTAAAAAAATTGTTTGTTAATTTTGGGGATGCTATTTGAATTAGTCCTGGCAATTTGCACAAGCATTTTGTCTTGAGATGAGGGATTTTCAGATTGCCTGTTAAGATTGGGTTCTGTTGCTGATGCTATGTATTCAGATATGGGTTGATTAAACTCTTGGGGTGCATGGAGAACATTATAATTAAGAGCATTCTTGGGGTTCTTTTAAGGGATAAAATGCAGTATTTGGTTTGGTGTTTAACTAAAATTCGGTAAAAATCATAGTTTTTTTTTTTTTTTTAGTTAACTAATGTTGCTTAAACAGCTTCTTGCAGATGCTATATATATTACAAAACCACGATGTGATTAAACTTTTGGAAAAACGTGGTGCTGGTGCAAAGCCTCTAGTATGTTTTCAGTTTTTGTTGTTTATATGAGATGCTGTAGTGTACTTTTTTGGCCTTCTTTGGTTTGGTTTTGTTATGATGTTTGGGTGGCTTTGTTTATCTAGATGGCTCTTATGCACGTGAGGTCCTGGAATACGAAATCAATCCCGATGAACTTGATTTTACTAACAGTGTAGAATTAACTAAGGTAACTTGTTCTCCTTGTTTTCTTTGCCAGCTAGAACTGATGAGCTTCTGTTGGCCTTGTGATGTCATTTTTTTTTTAATGTTGTGAAGATCAATATCAGTTTCTTTTATGTTGATTATTATTGTCAAGTGTTACAACTTGATTTAAAATATTGTTGATGATTTTCTGAGTTCATCTCTTATATAATTATATTTGTGGCTTTTAATCCCTCTACCATAAGCATTTGATTTGGGTAAGAATAATATGATTTGTTACTTAGGTAATGAAACATATATTGTAGATAAGATCTACGAAGTGAGTTTCTAAATCTTTGGTCTGCCTGTATTTGACCTGTTTAAAAGCACATTTCATTTTCAAGTTTACTGCATGAAATATGTCACAGGGAACCTTTTGTAGCATCATGGCAAGGAATTTAAGTTGCAGTTAAAAAGCTTGGTGAGGAAGTGCTTCGAGACAACGATAAAGTGTGGTTTATTTATACCCTGAACCGTTTTTGTTCCTCAATAGTATTTGGTTGTACTTTTAGGTTCTCATGATGGTTAGTTTTGTGCAGTGACCATTCAGAGATGAACTTGCATTGGTTCAGAAAATACAGCATCCAAATGCGATCCAGTTTCTGGGTGCTGTTACTCAAAGTTGTCCATTGATGAATGTGACGGTATATTTGTCTGAGGTTTGCTCTTCAATGCTTTTGTTCACCACTTGGAATACCATTTTTCCAATCTCATTCATAGCATATTGCTTTTTGCTGGATCTTTGGTGTTGTCAGATCTCTATTATTTGCATGTTATTTTCTTTGTTGACTGTTATATATCATCGCCAATGTCTGTTAATGTGGTTTTTTTTCCGACCTGCTTTCTTATTTTATAATCATGTATTTTTATGCTCCATTGAATTTGATGGTGATAAATCTGCTCCCCTGATAAGTCCTGCTTTATACTTTCACTCAGGTGGATAAGATTTCTTAAATAAACTAAGAAAGCATTAACAGTCTATTCTTGTGAAAATTTCTGCATCATATGTGATTGAAATTTTAGTAGTTATATCACTTTGTTTGCTTGAAGAAAATATTGAACTGAGCTTGAAAGTTGTGGAGCTCGATGTTAACAGATTGACAATGAATGCCTAGTTTGCCCCTCAAAAGAAACGATTTGGATTCCTCTTCTCCCTCTCTTTCATTGCGAGCGCTCGCACACCCACCAACACACATAGACACGCACACACTGAGGTGTTAGACTTGGTACCCAAACACAAAGAGTGATGTTGAAATAAAAAAGCAACATTTTCGCTCTCTTTTTTTTCAGTGTTCACAAGGTGCATTTTTTTTAAAATTTTAGTTGTTTTCATTTTTAATTCTAGATTGTTGAGATTTTTATGTTTTGGTTGAAAACTTCATTTTGTTTATATTTGAGTCCCTGAGTTTGACAAAAGAGAGAGAAAGTGATTGGCTAGCTATACTCTATCAATAAAAAAAGTCATTCTTGGTGTTAATGAGTTTCATTTAATGAGAAAAGTTTTATTGAGGTATTTTTTACCTCTGATCTTGCCAGAAAAAATAGATCATGGCTCAAGATTGTTTTTTGAATTAGGGTTAATTATCATGTTTTTCACTGATTAAAGGTTGTTTAAAGATTATATATGAGTTTATTGAGATTTATGAGTGTTACTTTAAATGTTTTCAAGTGAAAAAAAATTGAAAATGAGTTTTTTAAGTTACATGTAGTCGGGACCATATTT
>Ga0307515_10011895_pt1 | contig 16443 bp, 3 predicted proteins | sample 17_EM_MG_FD_194513 | JGI IMG/M metagenome (GOLD analysis project Ga0307515, IMG submission 194513) | Populus trichocarpa ectomycorrhiza microbial communities from riparian zone in the Pacific Northwest, United States - 17_EM | ecosystem: Host-associated > Plants > Roots > Unclassified | place...
CTATTCTTTATAGCTATATAGGGCCTAAGCTCTTTATAGGGGGCTTTTTTAGGTCACTATTAGCTTCCTAGGTTTTTAATACGGGTAGCGTAATATAGGTAGTCTGGGGGCGGCATAGTATACGGACCCGTTACAAATTAAGCTATATATCTTTCTTAAAGGCCTGGTCCCTTTATATAGTATTAGCCTAGTAAATAGTATTAATCTAGGGCTATATAAGGTTTTCTATTATAATGCTAATTTCTTTTATAAAGGAAGGAGTTAGGGGTAGAATTTTAGGTTAGATAAGCCGTCTACTCTATATATTAAGCTATAAGCCTAAATAGGCTAGCCATTTTCTCTTTAAGATTATATTATAGCTTCTTAGGTCCGTAATAAGGAAGGGGATATTATATTACCTTTATCTATTAATACAAAGGTAAATTTACAAAATAGTTATAATAGGTGGCCCTACCTGTTTGTTATACCTGTAAATAGGAATTAGTTTAGGCAGTTCTTTAAGGAGTGCATTTAAAAAGTTAGCTAGCTTTATAGCGTACTAGGTATCTATTAAAGTAAAGGTATTTACTCTAGATTTAGCTAAAGCAGAGGTTAAAACTTAATATCTATTGCGGAATAAAGTGTAAGGGATAGTATAGCTTCTTCTGCTAACCAGCCAACCTAGATTAATATATAATATATTAATCCCTTTTAATCCTAAAGAGGAGTTTTTTTCTAAGATTCCTCTTTTTTAACTCTATACTATCCTCCTAGATTAATTAAACTTCGTCCCTTTTTATATTTATTAAGTAGTCTTTTATAATATAGCCCTTTTAGCTATAAGAGAAGCAGGCGCCTTAATTACTAAGGGCCTGTATATAGGGGCTGCCGTATATAGGCTAAGCATTCGCTAGACCTATAGTAGGACTAGCCGTACAGCCAGCTACTATATTAGCGGTAAGCTATATAGCTAGTACTATAGGGGTTATTGATCGTGCTAGGGTACTACGGGCCGTTCTTACGTTGCTTATAGTCTAATTTAAAGGGTTTCTGGCTTTATACTATTTAGTATATACCTTAATTTAATAGAGCCCTTAGTTAATAGCTAAGCACTAATTTAGAAGTTCCTTTGACGTCTATATAGTAGTGAAAATTAGAAATACGACCTGCTGTAGGTCTAGGGTAAGCTTATTAAATAGGTCTAGCATTAAATCTTCTTAGGGAATTTGGGCCTAGCCGGCTAGGTATAAAAAGCGGGTCTAAAAGGCTAAAAAGGTCTCCATTGTTTTTATATTTAGGCCTTTATAATTAAGGCGGGCGTTCTATACCTTAAAGGGGTCCTTATAAATAGAAGATAAGTAGTTAATTATTTCTTCTTTAGAGGTAAAAGGGTTTATTAAGTCCTTAGTATATTACGGGCGTAGGTGCATCTAGGCGTCCTTATTAGTACGGCTAAAGATATAGGCTATTCGGGCCTAAGGGGTAAGAAAGTAGTCGGCATTAACTTTAAGCTTATTCCGTAGTTAGAGCTTCTAATTATTAAATATAGGGTTTGTTCCATATATAAGCAATAGGGGGTCTATAACCTTTACGAACTGCAATAGTGCTATATAGGGCTTAATAGGTCCGCTAAGGCGCTAGAATAAGGCTTTAAGGACCATAGCAAGTCTCTAGATGTTTAATAATTTATTACTAGATATAGAAGTAGGGGTATCTCTAGCTTTAAGCAGCTCTCGCAGTTATTTAATCTTAGCGTTAGCTACTACTAGCTCTGCCTAGGGGTTTAAGGTATTAACTATTTTATTATCTAAGGTATTTAAAAGTTCTATAGCTGCTTTACTAGCTACTATGTTTCTTAGTATAGTAGTAGGGGTATTAGATAATTTTAGGTAAATTCTTTAGGGGTTCTAGTCCGTGCTTATCCTATTCTTAGGGTTTATATTCTTTTATATTTTTTAATTCTAGTTCTTATTTTAGTTCTTATTTTAGTTCTTATTCTAGTTCTTATTCTAGTTCTTATTCTAGTTTTTAGTCCTTAAATATATTTAAGTTCCTTCTTAAGAAGAAAGGGTAGGTAAGCTTTAGATAATATTAGCGACTTAGTTAATTAAGGCGCGAGTACGGTATAAGAGACGCGCAAGCCTATATAATTAGATTGTCTATAAACAAGAATCTGAAGCTAGGGAAAGGAAAAGAGAAGAAGAGTAGCATTACTTAATATTTTATAAGATCTTTGCGTTATATAACCACAATATGCGGCAATTTATGGCAACTTGCTAGTGTAAAGTTCTGCTAAGTTCTACTAACTAAGTTCTGCCATTTTCTGCTAACCAAGTTTTGCTATTTCTGCCAGTGCCGTAACAATTGTACAAGATTACCTTCCTCTAGTATACGCCGTAAGGGCGGAGTTCTAACTAAATAACGCACTACTATACTAGCTCCTCCCTTACACATAGTAGATAATCTTCTTTAATAGCAGCTGTATAAGTCTTAATGCCAGAAACCGCTGTAACGCGCTACTAAATTATCTGCCGTATAAGGTTCTTCTTGCCCTCTAGAGGGTCTACACCAGCCTTAAAAGCAAGCTCTGGCCATAGGTCTCCCTTCTCCTTAAATAGGCACTAATTAATATACGTTGCGATTGCGTTGGCGTCCGAGTTTATAAGCTAACGAGGTGCTCCGCAAAGGTCCGGTTTATCTAAGTACTAAAGATAACGAGCGCGCTTGCTTTTAAGAACGTTAGAGGTAGTAGATCTAGGGATATTAAAGTGCTCCTTTAGTTTATTAAGAGAACAAGGTATAGCCTCCTACTGTTAGAAGTATAGGACTGTAAAGACAGCAGAGCGCTATGGGGTCTTAAGCTGCGCGTGGCCATCTCTATCCTCTGCGATAATGGGTAGTAGAGTAGAAAAGTGCGTGCGCTTCCTTTTTTGAGGATTGGGCATCAAAAATATTAAAAAAGGATCAGGTTTGGGTAAAAATTAGGTATATATTAATCTATCTTTGCGTTGTATTAATGAGCTGTGTTGGCTGCTAAGCAATTGCTTACATCCGGAGAATTCGCTACCTTGAGAACCTGTATCTCATAAATTAGACCCTCGGGGTAGGCCGTTGGTACGTGCACTACGCGTATAGGTAGGCATATTGCTCCTTATTAACCAACTAAATCTCCCTAAGCGTCTAAGAGCTTATGGGCCTCGTTTTAGTAGAACTTATTATTTTAAAAATTAAATTTTCTTCTTTTTTATCTTCTTTTATATGCCATAACTTAAATATATCCCTTAACACGCCAACTTAGACACCTGTGTTATCGATAAGAGCCTACCAATTAGATTAATAGAATTTAACGCTTGTGCTTAGGAGTACAAAGCTTCTGATTTTATAGCGAAATAATATATCCCTTGGCCCGTTAGCGTCCAACGAGTAAGTGGTCTGTGCGCGAATACTAGTTTTAAAACCAGACTTGCGGCTAATAGAATATCCTATCAAACCTGTTAAATAGATAGGGTATTAGCTAATAGGGCTGTCTATTAGACAGCTGTTATAACAGGGCTTAGTAATTTAAAAATTTCTAATAGACAATATATACCTATCGTACGACCTTATTAATATGGCCTGCCCTAGTGAAATTCTATCTAATAATCTTTACAGTAATAACTCCTTTAAAAGTAATATACCTTCTACCCTTTTAAGCCCTATTAAAGCCGATACTAATATAGGCTTAACCTTAACATGTTAAACAACCGCGTTCTTTAAATACTACTCCTTAATCTATAAATATACTTGTATAATAATAGCAGAAGAAAAAAAGCAAACGAAGAAGAATTACTTCTATAAATATTACCCTCCTAAAGATCTAAAAGGACATTACACCTTAACGCAAGGACTATAACTTTATCTTAGGGGATATAAAGTTTAATAGAGTCTGGAGGAGAATAATCTATATATAATAATAAAAAATAAGATAGAAAGTTCTATTTAATATTACGGACCTTATATCGGCAGTAGTGCGACTACTAAGAGAAGATATAAACGGGTTAGTTAAGATAGTACGGGAGGCACTGGAACCGATCAAGCTATAGGACGAGGGGTAGCCAAGTTATATAGCCAGTTACGTTACAAGTTCGGAACGTAGGAACGTAGGAACGTAGGAACGTAGGAATGCGATATACCGACGTACTAACGTACTAACGTACTAAACCCTTTACTATAGGGAGGAGTTATATATTTAAAGACATACGGTCTCTATAAATAGTTTTTCTTCTTTATAGTAAATCTTAGAATATAATTAGAGTTAATCTATTAGGCAACTACTCTACTAATTATTATTACGCTGTTAACTTCTTATTTACCTATATACCTAGCCTATTAATAAGTCCACCGTAGTTCCTACTATAAGGCTTTATTATATATTTACTACTAAGGTTACAGTATTAATAAAGTTAAACAATATGCTACTAAAAGTAGTAGCTATAACGGCATCCACAGCGGCAACTACCTTAGGATTAGGTAATAACACTATTATAATAGATACTAACTTATAACTAGTTACTATTAAATAGCTATAGAAAATAGTTAATTAATTAACAGACAATAATAAAATATTTAAAGAAAGGATTAATGGGATCGGAGCAGCTAAGGTTAAGTTACCCTTAATTAAGCAATTCTTAGGGGAGAAGTTAAAGCTTAAGGGATTCCTTATATAAATACACTTTAAAGTTACGCAAGAAGGGGTAAAGCTAGGAACGCCTATAGATTAAGTTACTTATACAGAATTAATCTTAATAGGAAGGGTACTTAAGTAGTTTAAACCTTACCTTATAGAGGTATAGGAGTATAGTATAATAACTACTAACTAAGAGGTATAATATATATTCTTAAGTTAGAACGGGTTTATAGAATAATTAACGCAGATATTTAAAGACCTAGAGGTAACTACTATAGTAAAAAGAAAGCTTTAAAACCTAGTATAAAGGACTTTAGTAATTAAGTATATAATATAGTTTTAAACGTTAGTAATATAGGTTAAAATAGAATAATAAAGCGCTTATAGCATAGTATAAGCAAGGACTTAAGGCAAAAATCTAGGATATAATTATTCTAATAGAAGATGCGGATACTCTTAGGAATTTAATTAATTAAGCAATTAAGATTAATAATAGGATCTACTAAAGAGAGTAAACTAAGAAGGGTTAGGATAGAGTTTTATAGTTATATAAGGCGTAGGGCACGTAATAATAAATTTAAAGTTAGAAACTATAGTATAGCGCGGAGCTAATAGACCTAAGTAGTACTAAATAAAATGAGAAATAAAATAAACGACTATAGAAACCTAGGGGATAAGGGTTAAGTAACTAAAGGTTTAAGGAGCAGAGGCTAAACTAGGGATCTTAGTAGTAGAAGATGTTTAGGCGGACTTTATAGTAAGAAAAATAGTTTAAAGAAGGAGCTTATATAAATTACGAAAAATAGGGTTATTATATTAAAGACTATAAAAGTAGTTAGAGTTACTATATAGTAAAAGAAATAAGACTAGTAGACGATATATATATATAGAGGGATAATAATATACTACAAGGAACAAAAGAATATTTAATTAAAAGTTTTATGTTTTATTATAATAACATATACTAAATTTATAAGGACGCTAAGTATAGCGTAAGCTATTAGCTATAGAAGCTAAAATTATTAGAGTTTAGAGGAACTAACAAACTAGTTTAAAATTGGATATTAAGGATAATAAATTTAATATAGGCGAAATATTTAGTAATAATAAGGTAATAAAAGCAGCTTACTAGAAGTATATAAACCTTAAAGATATTATAATAGAGGTAAAGGATAATTCCACTATAAAATAGGGAATATTAGTAGGGATTAAGACCCTATAAGATATGATATTTATTACTTTATAAGACGCAAAAGGAGTAAGATAGTAAATTACTCCGGCACTTAATAAAGTCAAAAGGCCATAGGCTTAAGATTCTTAGGAAGAGATAAAAGATAACTAAGATTCTTAAGATAAGATAAGGTAAGCTTAAGGACCTATAATAGACAATAACCAATAAAGTAGAGTAATAGCTTAGTTTAGCGATATATAAATAAGCTTAGGACGAAGTTTCCTAAAAGTATAAGACTTTTAAGATGAGATAAGAACACTGTAAAAGCCTAGTTAAACTAAGGCAGGAGCTAAGCTTAAGAAAGAAGTAAGCTTAGGATTAAGAATCTTATAGGACTAAGATTTCTAGATATAAATAAGGACTATTAAACAAACTAAGATTAAAAAGTAAAAAGACTTTAAGGATCTACTTATAAGACAAAAACTAAAAGAAAATATAAAGGAATTTAGATAGAGAATCCTTGTATAGTAAAAACAGGAACTAGATAAAAGATTTAGTATACTAGGTTATATAAGGGACAGAGTACCTATATAAAGAATTACTAATAGGCCTAGGGTAGGTACGCTAAGAGTTAAGTAGCTTACTAAACTAGAAGATAAGGAGGATTTAGGGATCCTTATTAGATTTAAAGAATGATATATAAAGGGCTATTATAATATAGTAATAAGAAGATACTTCTTACGGATAAGCCGTATATATTCTAGTAGCTATACTAAAAGTGGTATAGGCAGCGATATAATGATAAGTAGGAGGATTTCTATATATAGTTGGATAAGCGGGTTATCTAGGACTACTTAATTATAGAGAAGGCTATAACTTATATTAAAGGAGCCTTAATTATAACGTTAAAAGATCTAGAGGAATAATTAGAGGACTAGAGAAGTAAAAGACGCATCTTAATACCTATAAATAAAGTTATAACGTTTAGATTAATATAGTAAAGGTTTAAACTTAAAGATAAAGATAAGTTAAGAGTTAACCTAAAGCACCTAGTATACTATACGCTATTATAGATTGCATGTGTAAATAATATATATAAAATATATAAGAATCCAAAAGAGAAGAATCGGAAATACCCTATAAGGATATATTAGGCGCTAAATAAGCAATAGTATAAAAATGCTAAATATATATATAAATAGCATCTAATAGAAGTATAAGAGTTAGGAGACTTAATACTTTAACTAGGAAAATTCCTTACGGAAGAATACTTAGACGGATAATAGCGGTGGGAATGCCTAGAGAATATATATCTATAGTATATTAAGGATAAAAAGTAAACTAGGTATTAGCTAAAAAATAAGCTAAGTATATAAGGATTAAGCAGCTAATAGTTAGGAAAAGTAGAGGCCTATAAAACTAAAGGGAGCTAGTAGTAGAGCCTTAGACCCTTAAAGGAATTTAAGGATAATATCTAAATTTATAAGTTAAATAGTAAGATTAACAGTTTAAAGTACTAATAGATGGTGGAGTAATACGGAACTATATCTTACTAGTAGCAGTTAAGAGAATAGGATTATCTTATAGATAGAAGGAATAACCTTACCTATTAGTTATAATTTTAGGAGATCCGATAGCCTATAGAGGAGGTATTATTAACCTTAAAACAGGACCTATTTAAATAACTATTAAAGGAAGATAAATTAAAATATCTTTTAATATCCTATTATTAGGATAGGATAAGGCAGTATTAGGAATACCTTAGTCACAGGAATATAATCTAAAGATTAATTAGATTATAGGTTAGGTCGATATTAGAAATACTTAACGCCGTAAAATGTAATAATAAACTAAGTTAGTATAGTACTAAGTCGGAGCGATATATAAAGAGACTAAGTAAGGCTTAAGTTATATACTAAAAAGATACTATAAATATAGTAAGAAACTATAGAGCCTAGAAAGTAAAAAGCTAGTAAATTATATAGTATATGACTATAAAATAGAGTTAGAACTAGGAATAAGTCTAAGGTTCTTTCTAACCTATAAGCTTACTTAAGAGGAGTTAAGAGTACTTAAGGAGTTTATTTAGAAGAACTTATAAAAAGGATATATTAGACTATTATAGTTATTAATAGGTTATCTAGTACTATTTATACTAAAGAAGAACGGAAAATTTAGGCTATGCATTAACTATAAATAGTTAAATAACATTACTTAGAAGAATAGATATCCTTTACCCTTAATTAGTAAAATTTAGGATTAAATAGGCAATACGTAAATCTTTATAAAGATAGATCTAAGATAGGCATACCATTAGATTAAAATTAAGGAAGGTAATAAATAAAAGGCAGCCTTTAGGTTAAGAGAAGAACTATATAAACTATTAGTAATGCAATTTAGGTTAATAAATACACTAGTAACATTTTAGAAATAAATTAATAGTATATTAGGAGAGCACCTTAATGAGTTTATTATGGTATACCTTAATAATAATAATATCTACTTAATAACTAAGGAAGAATACGGAGAACACGTTAAATAGGTTTTAAAGAGATTATAAGAAGAACAGATACTAGTAGTAATTAAAAAATACGAGTTCTTTATTAGGAAGACTAATTTTATTAAATTTATTATTAAATTAAGTTATATTAGTATGGACCTAAAGAAAATTAAAATTATAGTAAGTTAGTAAGAACTAGAGAATATAATATAGTTAAGGTTATTTTTAGGGTTTTGTAATTACTATAGAAGGTTTATAGTATAATAGTTAAAGAATATTAAACCATTTACCAGGCTTATAACGAAAGAGGAACTATAAGCATAAGGAGATAAGTAAAGAAAGTTATTTAAGGAACTTAAGGAGCTGTTTACCTAGGAGCTAATCCTTAAAAGTTACTAAATAGGATTAGATACGGTTGTAAAAATAAACGTATTAGACTATATACTAGGAGTATACTTACTATAGAGGTATAAGGATATATGGCATTTAGTAGCATATTATAGTTAGAAGATAACACTACTAGAGTTAAACTATAACGTCTATAACAAAGAGTTATTAGGTATAATTATAGTACTAAAGAAATAAAGAGCATTCTTATAAGGCGTAGAAAAACTATTTATAGTTAAAATAGATTATAAGAACCTAATAGAGTTCCTAATAATAAAAGAACTTAATTATAGATAGGTTAAATAGGTAGAGATACTTATAGAATACTATTTTAAGATTTAGTATATTAAAGGGACTAAAAATATAATGGTAGATATACTTAGCAGAAAGGCTAAACTATGAAATAATAAAAAAAACTATTAGGAGTAATGCTACGCAGAGATAAGAATAGATTAATTAGATACAATTACCCTAAGCTAGTAGTAACTTAAGAGGATAATAAACTAAAAAGAGTCTATAAGATACTAAAGAGCTTTTAGATATAAAGAATTTTAGAAATATAGCTAGAAGATCTATAAATAAATATATATAAAAATTAAGAAGTAAAGTATATTCTAAAAAGCACAGCGGAGCATTTTATAGAAGACTTCTATAAGGGAATAACTTAAGGGCATAATAGAGCAACAGGCTTAGTGTTAAGACTTTAAAAAGAATATATTATTAATAGAATTTAGGGCATAGCTAGAAAAGTAATAAAAGAGTATCTAAATTACTAAAGGAATAAACTAATAAGGCATAGACTATATAGAGGGCCATAACCTATTAAAATACCAAAGAGACTATAGGAGGTTATATTATAGAACTTTATTATTAAGTTACTAAAGTTAAGAGATCCTATTACCGGATAAGAGTATAATATAATCTTAATAATAGTAGATAAGTTAATTAAATAGGGCTACTTTATAGCATATACAGAAGAAATCTTAGTAGAAGATATTGCTAAAATCTATATTAAAGAAGTGTTTATAAAACACAAAGCACTAAGTAAGATTATATTAGATAGAGATCTAAGATTTATAGTAGTATTTTAAAAAGTATTCTTAGCGGAATAGGGAGTTAGAGTAGTAACTTCTACTATATATTATCCGCAGACGGATAGATAAATAGAAAGATTAAATTAGACGCTAGAATAGTATCTAAAATATTATATTAATTACGTATAGAATAATTAGGTTGTTTGTACCAACTTAATAGTATAAGTAAGTCATATCCCGGGGCACGAAATACGTATAATATCGTATGCTCTTTAGGATGGTGGTAACTGTGGAGTCTATTAAGGTAGACTACGTAGTCTATATACTGACGCACCCCCCCCCCCCCCTAATTAGTTAGTGCTTTAGGGGTGTACTAGACGCGTAAGCGGGTGGTTAGTGTACCAAACGCGTAAACGCGTACTCGGCGTACCGACCGTATAAGCACGCGGTTAGTATAACAGGTGCTATAATTATACACTAGCGGTACTTAGAAAATGAAACCACTTATATATAGCCTCTATAATTGCCTTAATAGAACTATAAAACACATAAGAAAATATATAGGAAATCCCTCCTAAGGTGCCTTCTGGGTTGCCTTCTAAATAGTGCTCTAATCTGGCCGTAAGTCCTGCTTATAGTCCGTAAAATAAACTATACGGCCTTTTAACGGGCTGTAAATATACCGTATGGCCTTCTGATGGGCTGTAAATAAACCATACAGCCTTCTGACGGGTCGTAAGTGGACTATAAGTACTCCGTTAGTCTCGTTCCACCTATTCTATAACCTTTAGGTTGAGCTTGTTCGTGTTAATTAGGGTTTTAAAAGCTTAACACAGCTTTGCCTTAGTCATGGCGTCTACTAGGTTGTCTCCGCTGCTAATCCATTTAACCTCTATAATCTCGCGTTATTTATAGACCTGATGTAAGTATATTAGGTCGACTATAAGCCTCTTCTCCTGTGTCGTGCCTAGTTTAACTAGGCAGTTATAGAGGGACTTTAAATTAGTGTATAAAACTAGGAGTAGCTGCTCTAATTATAGGATCTTCTAAATCATTGATTTGATTACGGCTGCTATATTAAAGCCATGGGCTAATGTATATAGTTTAGAAGCTAGTACACTATAGGTTACTCGCTTATATTTAATTAAAGACTAATATAGTATATTTGCGTCTTAATTACGGTCCGTAAGTATAATTATAAAGCCGATTTGTGATAATAGGTCCCTATTGTTGGCGAAGGAGGCGTCTATAAATACTATTATGCTAATGGAATTTAGGTCTAGCGGTATAAAAGTAAATCCTCTTATCGTATTATTGATCTGCCATTAAATACGCTTATTAAGCTGCTTAATATTTTCTTTTTATAGATCTACTGCCTAGGCCGTAAAGGATAAGTTATAGGCGGATTTGGGTTAGCAGACTATAGTAATATAGGTACCTCTTATACGCTATGTAGCGTATTAGTCCTTTATATTTATGGTCTTATAGGTCTCTCTGCGGGAACTAGTAAGGTTTATAGGCTTTGCTATAATAAGCTTTAGGTTTTAAGCTTGGCGTTCCTAGGTTAGCTAGATTAAGTTGCCCTTTTATATAATTAAGCCTCCATTAAACTTAATTAGAGTCTGCTTAGTTAACTGCTCTTATAGCTTTACTAGGAACTTAGCTTCTTATAGTTTAGTCTCTTTAGCGTCCGCAAATGTCCGGTCTGCTAAGAAGAGGGTATCGTCTATTTAGAGTCTAATAATACTAAGGCCGTTTAATAGGGTGTATAGGAGGTAAGGGTTATAGGTTAACTGCTCTATCTTAAGTTTATAGACGTGGTGCTGGTAGTATATCTTAAACCAATGGTTTCCAGCTTCTAGCACTCCGTAGAGTGGTTTTATAACCTATAAAATTGTTCCTAGTTATAAATTAAGCTCTAGCGGTGGTTGTATAAAGATGTCCCTACTTAGGTAGGTATTGGATTGTATATAGGCTTATAAGATATCCCGTAGGTAAAGAGCTACGGGTTTACTTTACTATAGGCTAGGCATAAGTGCAAGTATAATCCGTTAGCTAACTTATTAAATTATAGGCAATTATATAAGGACTAAGTTCTTTCCCTAGTTGTTATAAGCTTATATAATAAGCCTTAACTTTTTAAAGGCTTTATTAGTACTAGGGTGCTTAATTTTGTTAATAAAGCGCAAGTTAAATATACGGACGCCTTGCGAAATGTCTCTCTCTATTATAACCGCAAAGACGCCCTTTTTAAGTAGTTTGTTAATCTCTTTGCGTTATAAGTCTACAAAAGGGGTTTCCTATACTATAACTAATATATCTGCAGGCGGAGATTGCCTTGCGGATATACCTGTAAAGGTTAAGTAATTCTCTATTATAGGGTTCTTACGGGGGCGTCCTTAGCTACGCTTTATAGTAGGTTTAGTAGGTTTAGTAGGTTTCTAGGGGACCTTTAGGGTAGGCAAGGGTGCTTCCAGTTTGTTTAATTTGGCGGGTGTTTTTAGTTTACCTAATTTAGCGGGTGCTTCTAGTTCATCTGGCTTAACGTTATAGGTATTTTTGGACCGAAAATAGGATTTTACGGACGTGCTTCTAAAGCTTATTGGTCCGCTAGGGAGCTATATATAGTAGGTCTCGTCTTCTACAGCTAGTAAACAGTAAGGTCTAGTCCAATTACCGCTTTTACGCTATATAAGGACTTTAGAATTAAGCGGGAGGTTGTGTACTAAGGTTATATTAGGTCCGTTACGGTAGTATAAGGCATTATTAACAGTTAATTTAGCCCGTAATTTGACTATTTCGGCCATTACCTTCCGTATTATAGCTACTCGATCCGTAACGGATGGGGTAAGAGGGTCCAGTTTACTTATCCTTAAGTAGGCTCCGTAGACTAAGAGGGTAGGTACTAGTCCGTTAGGGCTAGCGGTGTCGTTAACGGCTTTTACGGCCATCTGTAAAGCCAGTTCTTTTTAAATATTCTTACACTCGTCCGTAATAATCTAGTAAGCTCTCTATAGAGCTAGGCAAGCTCGCTTAATAAGCCTAATAGACTAGTGCGCCTTAACTAGAACGGCTTTTGTTAAAATAGCTATAGCCATAGTATACTATTAAAATTCCTTACTAATAAAGTTCCTGCCGGCGTTATAGGTAATATACTTAGGAGGTCTAAGGTATATATTAATCTAGTAGGTTCGTAAAATGTCCTAAGTATATTTTATGGATATATTTTGTAATTAACGGGCGGCTTAATAGCGGGTTGCCTTATTAATTATATATAATACTAGACTGTCGTTAATATATATAATGTCCACGTATACTAAGTGGTTAAAGTTAAGGTCCTCGCGAAGGGTAAACTTAAATTAGCCTAGGGAACGTCCGTATTTCTAGCAAAAAGAGCAGTATTTAGTTAGGTGGTTAATTACCTTCCTATTAATGTCGTCGTATCCAGAGCGTTTAAGGACTCTATATAGCTTTTCGGCTAACAGGTGGCCGAAGCGGCGGTATAGGCGGTAGATCTTAGTACTAGTAAGGTAGCACAGGTTGTAGTTAAAAGATTCCTAAATGTAGGTCCGTAAAATCTCTCCCTATATAAGAAACGGGTGTCTAAATCGTTATATAATTGGTAGGGTAATATACTTGCTTCCTAGGGCAGTTATAGGGCCGATTAAGGTGTCTATAACGTTGTTATAGTAGACCTATAACCTATCTATATCCGCAAGGCAGAGTAGGAAAGAGGTATCCGCTTTTACTATGTGGAAGTTAACTGGGCCAATTAGAGTCTTAACTTTGACTAATCTAATTAATGCGGTTGAGCTAATACCAAATTGGACGTTTACGGCCCTAGTTTATATAGTATTAATGTCCATATTGTTATTTATAGTGGTCTTATATACAAGGTATTGTCTATAACCTATAGTAGACTTCTTAAAGGCACCAATATTAATTATAACGCCATAGAATTCTTTGGGGGTATAGTGTTCTATAGTAATATATATAAATAGGTCCTGCTCGCGGTCCGTAATATCTATAATAGGTCTAACGGGTATACTTATAGGCCAGTTTTTGGGTGTAATTAAGTGTATAAAGGAGCGGTCGGCTAATACGGTCGTAATATTAAAGGCTTAGTCGTCCGTAAAAGGTCCGAAAGTAGTTAGGAATGTCTCTACGGTCTCCTATTCCTAAGTATCTAAGTTAAAGTTAATTATAAGGGCTTCTATTAACTTATTAAGAGACTCCTCCATTTCCTCTCTTTTATAGTCTAAGATAAACTGGTTGATCCGATTATTAAATCTCTTCTTAGACTTATTACGTTCTTCTTAGGTATACCTTATAGACTAATATTCTTCCTTACCGCACATAAAGTACTTCTATCTAGTTTATCTGTGGGGGTATGCTTTTATACGGGAGTTGCTGCGGGGGTTATAGGTAAGACTTGGTCGGTATAGGTACTGCTAATAGTAGCGGCGGTCCGTAAAGTAGGCATCTAAGTCCGTTTATAGGTTTTATAGGTCCGTAACAAAGGCTTAGGTACTATTTGGCGGGTTTAAGACTTCGTACGTTATAATAGAGGACCGTAAATTGTTAATAAGGCTAGTTAAGGTGTTTATAGGCTTATAATAGGCATATTTGTAGGGCTCTACTTCTTAGTAAGCCGTAATAAGTTTGTTATATAGGAAGTCGTCTGTTTAAAGTTTAACATTAAGGCCGTGCTATAGGTGCCGTAGGTCTTTAATAAGAATTTGCAGGTACTCTATAGTTGATTTTTCGGTATTCTTGTTAATTACGGTCCATAACTTAATCGCATTCCATTAGGTAAGGATATTACGCTTATACTTAGGCCCTTTAAAGTAGTTGCGTATAGCCTTATATAGCTTATTAAAGGGAACACTAAGGGGGTTACTCTTAAGGTTAGTATAGTAGTGGTTAAGTGCTAGGCCGCGCAGTATAGTAGAGTAGGCTTAGCTAAACTCCTGTTTAGGAATATTAGCCTTCTAATAGAGGTCCGTAAAGATAGTTAGTTTAAAGTTAAAGTTGTTATTTTTACTGCTATACTTGGATTCGTCGGTATAGAGCTTAGCTAGATTAGCTAGCTCCTTGCTATAGGTCTTTACTTAGGTAGTTTACGGATTTGTAACTTAAATAATAAAAGGGGTTTAGTCCGTTATTTAATTTACAGGGGTATTATAGTCCGTAATTTGGGTTACGGGGGTATTACGGTCTGTAACTTTAGTACTAGGTATACTTTAGTCCGTAAGATTAATTCCAAAATCGCTTAGGTTTATAGGACGAATTTAGTTAAGTAGGTTAGGTATAAGGCTAGTGATGCCATTAAGTTTAGGAGAAGTAAAGAGTTTATTAGTGGCTTTAACCTAGTCTAGGATTTCCTCTTTAATCTATTCCGTTTGGTCCTCCTTCTGTATTATATTGTATAAGGACTATATAATAGTAACTCGGTTTTTTTTTTTAACCTATATACCTTAATGACGTAAAAGGGTTTATAGGTTATAGATAGCAGTAAGGTTACAAGCCTTAAGAATAGCTTCCGTAAAGTCCATAAAGTCTTCCTTGTATTGCTCCTATAGGTCGTTATTTAAAAGCTTATAGTGTCCGTATTTAAGGATTTTAAAATTAATATAGTCGTTAACGCCGTCCATAGACGTGAGGTTGACTCCCTAACTCCACTTCTTTTGACCTTTATTAATTTGCTTAGTTATATTTGCTATATTATATAGCGTAGTATGTCTATATAAGCTGTAGTGGGTAGTAATAGCTTATAGCGGGTGGAGGAGGTCTTATAACGGTCCGTAAAATTAATTAGCGGGTCTATAACAGTTTAAGAGGTCTTATAGTAGTCTGTAAAGGCAATTAATAGGTCCGTAACAGTTTATAGAAGGGTAGGGGTTTCCGTAAGGGGTCCGAAAAGAGGTTGGGGGTATTAAGGGAGGGTGTAGTAGGAATAGGGGTTTGAGGTTTAAAGAGGTTAAGGGTAGGGGGTTCTGTATAGGTCTGTATTCGCGTTTATAAACTTCTAGTAAACTATACTAAGACTTAAATAAGTATATAGAGTTAGTAATAGGTCCGTAATCCCCGACTTTTAACCTTTTAGTAGGTCGTACTAGGAGTCTAAATAGGTGGTCGCTGTTGTATATATTGTTCGGTGGAAGGTATTAAGTAATTGCTAATCTGTACGCGCTTACTAATTAGTATTTATACAAACTTAATAGTATAAGTAAGTTATATCCCAGGGCACGAAATACGTATAGTATCGTATGCTCTTTGGGATAGTAATAACTGTCAAGTCTATTGAGGTAGACTACGTGGTCTATATACTGACGCACCCCCCCCCCTAATTAGTTAGTGCTTTAGGGGTATACCAGACGCGTAAGCGGGTGGTTAGTGCACCAAACGCGTAAACGCGTACTCGGCGTACCGACCGCGTAAGCGCGCGGTTGGTACAATAGGTGCTGTAATTATACATAGGTATTACTATTACTAATAGTATAGTTTATATATAATATAATACTATAAGAAGGAATAGGTATATTACTATTTAAGGCAAATTACGGATATAAGCTAAAAATATTATTATTACTATAATAAGCGAAGAAAGTAAGTAGTATAGCTAAAGAAAGAATAAAGATATTAATAAATCTTTATATAGACCTTATAGAATTAATAAAAGGGGTATAAGAAAGAATAAAAAAGT
>Ga0307515_10011896_pt1 | contig 16441 bp, 2 predicted proteins | sample 17_EM_MG_FD_194513 | JGI IMG/M metagenome (GOLD analysis project Ga0307515, IMG submission 194513) | Populus trichocarpa ectomycorrhiza microbial communities from riparian zone in the Pacific Northwest, United States - 17_EM | ecosystem: Host-associated > Plants > Roots > Unclassified | place...
GAGGCACGTGCCCGTAGTATATAGTCTCCACGATCCCAGAGGCCTTACCTCCTCAAGGATTCGTCTCTCTTACCAATCTATCCTGTTCCAATCGTGTCCTTATAGCCCCCTGTCTATAAGATCCCCTCACACATGGAGTATAAGTAGGATATTTATACCTAAGTAAGTAAGCTAATCTTAGAGCGAATACTCCTAAGGATCCCCTCTCCTACCTATACCTCCTAACCGACTACATTTTACGTTTTTATATCCTTCTAGGTCGAGCTTATACTACGACTCTAATAATGCACTTTGTCGCTCCCCTAGTCTTCAACCTATTAAACCGCCATTTTCCCCCCAATAAGCCGCGGTTCCACTATATTGAAGATGCCGAAAGGAACGTAATATACAGCCTAGCTAAGGCGACACAGTACTGATAAAGTTTGTTGGCCCTAATAGTATAATAAGGCGTTTAAGGAAGTAGAGGGTTTAAATACAATAGATAGTATTGCCTTATACTAGGCAGCAAAACACCCTGACTTAACTATCTTATTGCCTTTTCGCTAAGGCTCACTCCTTTATTAGCTAAGCCCTTAACTTTTAGTACTGGTCTGCCCTAATCCTATATTATATCTTTCTGCTTATAGATACCTTGCCCTATATTAGCTGGTAAATATTAAAGTATAGTAGCGGTTTAACTACTTTAGATAATATTCTACTAACGTAATAATATAATGCCTTTAAACAAGGATCGTCTCTACGTCGCCCTTTACGCTTATAGCGGTAATCCTACTATGCTAGGTAGAGAAGATAAGTAAGTAATGCCGGAGCCCTTGCTCCTCTTAGGTGTAATATAAGCAAGCGTAAAGGCAGGATTAAAAGCCCTTCTAAAGCGGTATTATATTATAGCTAATATTATATTAATAACTAGGTACTACTAGGCTCTACTAATTAGGCTAAAGACTAAAGCCAAAGGCGGAATAGGCATACAATATTATATAAAGGAAAGGCTAATATAGACTGGGGAAATAGAGTGGTACTATAAAGAGCGTAATACCTCTCTTACTCTAACCAGTATGCTGCTTATCTGTGTTATAATTGGTAAAGTAGAGGGTAGGGATTGGCTCGTAAATGTGTTATATAATAACCCTATTAGATAAGGAGATTTAGGTTAGAATTGTATAATATAGATAAAAGAGGTACTTAAAGGACTAAAGGTTAATAGGAAAGCCCTAGAACTAGCGTAATAGAGTAGAATTAAGTGCGAGACGGGGCAATAATGTATTGTTAGAGAAAAAAAGATAAGTATTGTTTTGATAGTTAGGGCAACTTTAATATAAATAAGACCCCAACTTATGACTTAATAGATGGTAAAGAGACAATTCCCTAAATATTTATTATGATAAGATTATTAGAATTTATTGTTATTTACCCTAGGAAAAGAAAAGGAGGTCCTTTAAAAGCAGAGCGTTTGTCACGGCTAGCGATTCTGTAAAAGCAATCCGATAGATTAAGCAGCAATAAGGGGCTATATTATGAATAGACTAAGGTAAGGGCTCAAAGAAAGGGGCGCGGTAGACGACTATGTACATGTTCGGTAGTCGGGGCAACGTCAGGACAACGTTGATCCGTGACCAACAACGCCTTGATGGTAGCTATGTAGACGAACCGTTACATTACCCCCCTTTAAGCCAGGAGGATCGCCCTCGATCCTTGTAGTTAGGCTCTCCTTATCCGTCTTGCCCTTCCGTCCTTCTCTACTTTATTATCTTCCTCTAAGGGCTCTAGATCTACGTCCTTATAATACGCCTCTAGCCATTATAACAGCCGTATAGGTGGTCCGGCATTATAGGGTCTCTCGTTATAGAACGCCTTAATCTTATAGGGGGCGCCGATAAAGCCGTCTGCGTTATACCAGGTGTTATCTAGGTCGTGGCCTACCCAGTTAACCTTATACTATAGCCTTTTATAGTAGGTTCTACTAGCAAGGATTTTATTAATCTTATACTCTGGCTCACCATTAATTAGGATTGGCTCCTCTAGCTCCCTGTTTTAGCCCGGCAGGGGGTTATCTAGGTCCTTCCGTAGTTGATCGGCATAGAAAATATTTAATATCTTTATGTTTGGGGGTAGGTTAATAATATACGAGTATCCTTTTATGCCTAGAATCTTATAGGGCCCTACAAGCTGTCTGTCTAGCTTAATACTTAGTTGGTTGGTAGCCTAGCCCTTCTTAGTAATGTATACTTAATTACCTACTCCGAAGTCTGGTTTACGACGGTGCCTATTAGCTTGCCTTATCTACCGTTCTTAGGCCTTTACTAGGTTATCTCTTACCCATTTAACTGCGTCCTAGGTCCTATATGCGAAAGCCTAGGCTTCTTATTGTGTCAGCTTCTTATAAGGTATTAAGGTTGCTTATATATATTCCTCCCAGTCAAAGTGGAGCCTTGGCTTAAATCCTAGCTCTAGCTTATATAGTGCGAAGCCGGTAGACTTATACGGTGAGATTGCTTGTGCGAAGTCTATATAGGGGAGGAGCTCTAACTAATTGTCCTAGTAGTGGTTAATAAAGGGCCTTAAGCGTTAGTTAATGTACTGGTTTAGTACCTCTGTATTACTATTAGTTTATAGGTAACCGGATATAGAGAGCTTTTACTTAACGCTAGTTAGTTTACATAGCTCGTTTATAAAGGCTAAGATAAATTAGGGTTCTTAATCTAATATAACCGTCTCTAGGAGGCCGTACACGCGCTAGACGTGTTGGTAGTACAGGTTTGCTACGTCAGCTACGGTGGCGGTTTTATAGTAGGGTAGTAAGAAGGCTCTCTTACCTAGTTAATTAATGACTATAAAGACGTTATTGACGCCCTTTTTGTCCATTGGGAAGGACTTAAAATTAAAAGAGACGTGCTGCCAGCAGCGTTTACCAATTAGTAGGGGGTGTAGTAGGCTTAGGGTTTTGTCCTAGGGTATATAGGTCCTCCTATAGGTCCTGCAGTTTCTTACATAGGTATTATAGTCTGAGGGTAGTCCTGGCCAATAGTATTAGTCTGCCACGAGTTTCCTAGTCTTTATCTTGCCTGGGTAAGCGGTTACCTAATAGGAGTATACCTCTGCAATAAGGTAGGTGCGGAGGCAGTCGGTATTAGGGACCATTAGCTTGCCGAAGCGGGTAAGTAGTCCTCCTTAGAGCTTTTAGCCCTTCCGGTCTTGCTTAACTAGCTAATATAGCCCCACTAGCGACTTACTAGTTCGATTGGCCTAGAGTATCTAATTAACCAGCTTATATAGCTGCTATTCGCGATTTGCTACAACTGGGGGGTCCTTAGAGGTTGCCTTTAGTGTAGCAATTATAAGGGCGGGGTTAATTAAGTATATAGTGCGTGCGGCTACGTCCTTCTCTTTCTGCGTCTTTAGGTCCTCTTGCTTTCGTAATAGGGTATCAGCCACTATATTCGCCGTGCCTGGCCTATAGGTAATCCGTATATAGAAATTGGCTAGTAGGTCTACCTAGCGGGCCTGCCGTGGATTTAGCAGCCTCTTAGTTGTAAAGTACTTAAGGGCTTAATGGTCCGTAATTACTGTAAAGGGTATACGCTGGAGGCCAATAAGGTGACCTCGCTATTCCCGTAGGCCTTTTATTACTGCTAGTATCTCTTTGTTATAGATCTTATACCGCATCTCTTTAGGGGACATTATCTTTAAGAAAAAGGCTACTGGCTTCCAGGTCTCATCGTCTTATAGCTAGTTCAGTACCCCGGCTACTACTCCGTCACTCGCGTCAGTCTTTATATAGGTATCTCGGAACGGTAAGTAGTGCTTTATTACACTACCCGATAGTATAAAGGCCTTAACTCGTTTAAAGGCTTTAAGCTCTTCCTCCCCTAGCGGGTGCCATGCTTCCTTTTTTGTAAGCTTACTAAGCGGTTATATAACTCGGCCGTAATCCTTTAAGAAGGCCCGGTAGAAGTTGCAGAACCCTAGAAAGGATTGCACTCCTTTTATAAAGGTAGGGGGCTTCTAATCTCTAATTGCAGCTAGCTTATTAGTGTCTATAGCGATCCTATTAGTACTAATAATAAAGCCTAAGAACTTCGTCTCGGTAACACTAAACTCGCTCTTCTTAATATCTGCTTATAGGCCTGCCTTTTAAAGCCTCTACAGGACCTTCTTGACGTGGATTTCGTGCTCTAGCGGGTCGTCCGAATAGATTAGGATGTCGTCTATATAGGCTATATAGAAATCGTCCAAGTAGTTAAAAAGGACGCTATTAATAAACCTCTAGAAGGATATAGGGCCGTTATATAGTCTAAAGGGTAGGACGCGGTACTTATATAATCCGTACCTTATACAGAAGGTAGTTAACTCCTCTACCTCTTCCTTTAGCTATATACGGTAGAAAGCCTGCCAAACATCTAGCTTAGTAAAGATTTTCGCTCTTAATAGCCTGGTCAACGTCTCCTTAATTAATAGCAGCGGATAGCGGTCCTTTTTAGTAATTGTATTAAGCTTTCAAAAGTTAACGCAGAATTGCCACCCCCCTTTAGCCTTCTTAGCAAATAGGACCGGAGCTATAAAGGGTGCGTCGCTTGGTACTATAAACCCCTTCTATAAGTGCTCCTGTAGGTAAACCTTAATAAGCTTTAGCTGCTCTAGCGACATATTATATAGTGGGCTAGGGGCTAGATTGCGGCTGTCACCTTTAAGAATAATATCGTGGTCCACCCTCTCGCGATACGGTGGTAGCGTATTAGACGTAGCCTTTAAGAAGCTATCAGTATATTCTTAGTAGGGCTATAGTAGCTTTTTATAGACAAGCCGGCGAAGCTCCTCCTTATTATCAGGTAGGGCGTCTTATCCCTTCCTATCCTCTATTAACTAGTCTATCTCATAGAGACTAGTATATCCAATTACTACGTCCTTATACTTTGCTCCTTGTAAGAAGTTCCTCGCCTTAAGTAGCGCGATGTCTGCTGCTCTAAACTCCCTAGTAGATAAGGGCCTCCTTACTCTTAGCTTTAATGGTAAAGCTAGCCTAGAGTAGAGCTGGTCCTCTATTTTCCTAATCGTATCTTAGGTATCGATCTTCTAAGTATACTTATAGTCGTATAAGGTCCGTTTAGTTTACTTTAGCCTAGCTTGCCCCTCCGGTTTAATTTTAGTAAAGGGCTTCTTTTCTTAAAGCTCTCTAATTGCGACTGTACGTATAAGGATATGTTAGGGGGTAGGCCTAGGCTCTTAGTCTAGCAATACGTCTCTTTAATCTACATCTCTCTAGTGGTCCTCATTAATCGGCAGGGGTAGGAGCTCCTTCCTTAGTATGATTACGTCCTGCCTACCATAGTAGTTCCTCTTAGTCCGCTATACTAAGGCTCGGCGCTTGCAATTAATAAGGGCCCCAGTCTTCTCAAACCACCTACAACTAATAAGTAGATCGTGGCGGCCAGTATTATAGAATAGGAACTATATAGGGACTCGTCGGCTATCTATAACTAGGTTAGCCTTAAAGAGCTATCTAATTATATCCGTCTGCTAATTATTATGGCCAAATACGGCAACTCCTCGTCCCTTAATCTTGTAGAACTTTGGTTATAATTATTGCTCGATAATCGGCCGTAGCTTATAGTGTATAAAGGCCTCTCTACCCGCACTAGAGTCGGGCAGGCTTACTATGTTAAGAGCTACGCTACCTAGCGCGATCCTGTATAGCGTTATAAGGGCTGCGCCTCCTAAGATCTCCTTCAGCTATATGGGCGCTGTGTTAATTGCTCCGATCTACTCTAGGTAGGAGACTTCTCCTAGAGCTGCTTATTTTCCAACTCCGCTAAGTCGGAGACTATCTTGTACTCTTTACTTCGGTTAATTGCTTTAGCCTCCGTCTTCTTCGGCGCTATATAGTTGTTAGAATAGTATCCTTACTTGCCACAGTTAAAGTAGGTAACTGTTACTTTTATAGCCGGTACTAGGGTTAAAGACTACCTAGGGGGGAGGCCCTTAGTCTCTTTAGCGCCCCTTATAGAAGCCCTCTTAGCCTAGGCTGCTCTACGGTCGCTTTATTCTTTACCTATCTACTTTAGCCCTCGGGCATACTATTAGGCAGTCTTATAATAGGCTTAGAAGCTATAGTCTTCATCTACTACCTTAACTTCCATTTAGACGCGTAGGTTGTTATAAAGCTTATTATAGAGCTCCTCTTTCCACTAATCTTGTGGCATCCTTAAGATATTTACTAGCCATATGAAGCTAGATTAGAAATCGTTAAAGTCTCCTAGGTATAGCATCTTAAGGCCTTTAAGTTCCTGCCGGGCCTTAATCTGGCGATCTGGATCCTTAAAGACGTTCTTTAGGAACTCCAGTACCTCCTTACTAGTGGGGTTATATCCTACTTCGCGTTCTGCTTCTAGGTAGGGTAAGAGGTGGTTATAAGCCTTGCCTCCTACGCGTGTCTTAATATACGCTACCTTTACATCTTCTTCTTGGTCTGGGTTGTCTCGGTAAAACTAGTCTACATTAAATTAAAGCTTGTTTCGTACATGGCCGCTCCAGGCCTAGTAGGTAGGCTCTTTCCCATCTATAAGCGTAGGTGGATCTGGAAACTTTGCTGTATGACTTAAGCCTATAATGCTACTCGTCTAAGAGAATGGCGTCCCTTCTTACGTTATCCGTACTAGCGTGCCTTCTTGCTTGCTATCCTCCCAATCTGGGGCTTGTATAGTAACCTTACGGCCTATCTTAGCTATCTTCCAATTGGCCTTACAAAGTTCATCAGTTCTATTGTCTAAGTGCTCCTTAAGCTCCGCTATCTTTGCCTTAACCTCCTCTTTCCCATTAAGAGCCTCGTGCGCGTAGTTATTTGCGAGACGCTATAGTATAGCAACCTGCTGTTCTAACGCTTTCCTTCGTATTCCCTAGAGCCTCAGCTCCTCTACAAGTTCGGTTATAGGTATCTCAGCTAGGCTTTGGGTAGTCACGGCTATAAACTCCCTCTTAGTTTCTATCTCAAAGTATATAGGGTTCTCGTCGTCTTCCGATTGTGCTATAAGACGGTCCCATTTGCTCTTCATATCGTCTAAAAGCTCTATCTCGCCATAGTATGGTTAGAGCTCTGGCGGTTTAAGTGACGCGTCTACGGGTTCCTCGCGACCTGCCAGCGCTGGGTTAGTAGCTATCTCTAGTGCACTAGGCCTTAATGCGCTCTTTCTTGCTATAGTGTCTCTCTTTGCTTCCTTAGGCAAGTCCTCTTGCTACTAAGATTGTAATTGGGGTGATCCTTTTAATCTGATTGCTGTAGTCTCTTCTTTTAGCTGCTTAATCTGCTGTCGCAATTGCCTGCCTTAAGTAGGGCTTAGAGGGTTGGTTGGTCTGTAGTCGTAGTAGTAGAGCAGCTCTCTGTCTGGCTACGCGATTGACCGTTAGACCTAGTATTGTGTCGCCTCTACAGGCCAATTGAGGTTGACCTTAGTCTAATGTCACGGCTAGCGATCCCGTGGAAGTAATCTAATAGATTAAGCAGCAATAAGGGGCTATATTATGAATAGACTAAGGTAAGGGCTTAAAGAAAGGGGTGCGGTAGACGACTATGTATATATTCGGTAGTCGGGGCAACGTCGGGACAACGTTAATCTGTAACCGACGACGCCTCAATAGTAGCTATGTAGACGAACCGTTACAGCGTTTAGAAATTTCCAAAATATTTCTAACGAATATTCTCTATAGCTAGTTCCCTAGGTATAGGATTAAGAAATTTGTTAATCTCGTCTCGCTAAAAGGGGTTTTATAGATTGACCTAATATGCTATAGTGTACTCCTAGTATAGTGGAAACCACCCAGCGGTCTCCTAATTAACGATTCTAACAACTTTATCTCCACATATAAGAATATTTAAGCTGCTTAAATCACTATATATGAAAACAGGCGGAAGCTAGGGCCTGTTATATTGGGCTATAAGCCGCCTTAGCTTTAGTTCTAATTTCGGATTAAACTCTAGCCCCTATTGTAAATGCTTATAAAAATCTTAAATATATTTAAAGGGTCTATACCGCATGGAGGGACTAGGGAGTTGGCAATTATTTAGAGGTCCGCCGTCGATATTTGCAACATTTATACCTTAAGAAGGTATTTTTCGCATCTCTTAGACCATATCCTTAACTTAGGAGAGGATCTTTGCCTTCGACTTAGCGCTCTATGCTACCCACCCATTTCCTACTATTTCTTTACGAATCCTCTCTATTACAATATAAGTCTAATCTTTATACGTGAAAGAGTAGAGAACTTGTAGGACCGGAATTAAAGTATTCTAAGTTAAGAATTGCATGGTGCGTGCTTTGGAAAGGTATTAAAGAGGGCTATATTTGACGTAGATGTTAGAAAAGAGTATAAGAACAGTTCCGTTACGTTAATAGAAATGCTTTAGTAGCTTAATTGCGAGGAGAATGAGAAAGCGGCGGAGATAGGTATTGTTAATGGGTTCTAAGTCTAGTAGTAGTGTGGAATAGTCTATTTATTTCTAAGCAATATCTAATATGGCTACGCTAGGTACTAGGACTAAACAATAGTCTCTAAGTACTTAGGCCTATAAGATTAAAGCTAATATTATAAGTGGACCGATTATAGAGGAGCTAGAAATAGTGTAACTAAGGATATATTATTAACTTAAAATAGAAGTATAACTCGAACAATAGAGAACTATATGTTTTATAGGATTTCCTTAGTTATATAGTCTTACCGAGCTTAGACTAAGAAATCAATTATGCGGATATAGGAATATCCGTACCGTCCGCTAAGCTAATTTAGGACGGCAATCGTTTTCTTAGTCTAATGTATTTTAGCGAGATTTGTAGAAAACCTAAACACCGTTTATATAAGAAGATCTCATTAACTTTAATAAAATTAATCTACCCCCACTATACCTATCGATATAAAAATTACACCAAATTATAGAGAAAAGCCTACTCTAAGTTATAAGATCTTTAGCCCTTTATATACCTGCGACATTAAGAGGAATTCGTCGCCGTAGAGCCTCTAATTTTACCTCCATGCCGCCGAGCCGCGCAGTCCAACGCTGAACGCTTACGCCTATGCCGCTAGTCCTCTCTATAGCCAGCGGATATTCTAGCGGATATTCTAGCGGATATTTCGCCTGCTAGTCGGACAAAAATATTAAAAGAAGAGAAGGTTGATATTATTAAGGACCTTCTATATTAATAGGGCTGGTCTTTTTATAGGCTAGTCTTTAAGTACTTAGAAAGCGAAAAATGGGTATAGAGGTAATAGGAAGAAGAAGAAAGTAGGGGACCTACTTATTACTTTTCCAGAGGATAAGGAAATATAAGAAGAACTTGTTAAAAGGGCTGATATTTATACAACGCTAGTAACCTGTACTGTCCATTATATCTGGAAAGAGCTCTACTAACTACAATTGTAACGCGGCCCCTTTAACACATAGACTCTAGATATAGAGTTCTAGGATATTAACTTTAAGAATATGGCCAAGTTTGTTTAGCAGTATGGTCCGCTACTATTCTAGCTTATTAAGGGGATATCTATACTAAACAGAGAGGAACGTAGTTAAGATCTATATGGCGGACGTATAGTTATAGTTATCTTTATATTCCTCCTAGGGTTTGCCCAAAACTCTATAGACGGTTTTACCTATCTATTTAGTTTATATTTTTAAGCGCTTAGTATAAAGCGCTATATACTATCTTTCCTATATGGCTTTAGTCTAATTAATAGTTATAAGACTTTTAATACTAAAATACTTAGGCTAGCTAAAAAAATTCAAAGAAGGTCCTATTAATTCTGCTAGCTCTTTTAAAGCTAATAGCCCTTAAGAAATTAATTAAGTCTTTGTCTATTTACAATAATATCTATATTATCTATAATAACTTTAACTATTACTAAAAGACTTAATATTAGGTTATTGGCGAGATTAGTAAATTTAATTCGTATATTATAGGTAAGATTTTATATAGAGTATATATACCTAAAGGGGGCCTTACGCAGTTAATATTAAATAATACCCATTAATTTAAGCTAGATAAGGTTGTTAATAGAGTTAGGAATAAGTTTAATAACCTCTAGAAGCGGATATTTATAAGTTTTATTATAGACGCCATTTAATATACGTATTTTACTGCGGTTAATAGTATATTTAACTTTAACGCGGATATTAAATATCTGTATATACTAGCAGTTAATATTCTTCCTTATAGAAGGACAGAGCATATAATTTTAGGACCTATTTTAGATAGCGAGGCTTTTATTAACGGCAACTATTATATAATTAAGAATATTTTCCTAGACCAAATGCAGTATAATCGCGAAACCGCTTTTAATAACTAGCTATTCCTAGTATATAGAGATTAGAAGACTGTAAAGCTTATTTTAATTATATAAAGAGAAGCGGGTTAAGGCGGAAGGTATATACGATAGCTATAAGTGGGTGTTGCCTATTCTAGAGCTAGGGCTTATATAATTGAACTTCCTATATATAGTTATATGTATATTTTATAGGGGTAAGGAAGCTATATAGCAGTTTTTAGTACTCTATACTTATATAAACCACCTTAGACGGCGTAATATTCCTAGGGAAAAGGCCCTGTTTTATTATATAGAAGAGCTAATCCTCTAAAGCTTTAACGCTTATATTATTATATTAGTTTTGCTTTATATCCGCGACAAGCGTAATATTAAGGTAGATGGTGAGGCTAAGCAATATATACGAAACCTATCTCCGTAGCAATTTCTAGAGTATGTTAAGGATATCCGCACAGTGGCTTTTTTAAGAGATATATGCTACGATGCAAATCAGTGCATATCTGACCATTTAGAGCCACTTGCTAACGCACGTTGGCCAGTAGCGACGTCGTCCTTTGCGGATATATTAAGCTCCGCCGCTAATAACTATAATGCGGAGTTTTTTTAATCATATCCGGTTCCTATAGGTTATTGATACTTATAAGCTTTTAAAATAGGGCCGGAAGCTCTTGCCCCAGTTCGTAACTAGATGGTTCTTATCAATTACTGCTAAAGAAATATGCGAGCGAAAAGCAGGCCAAGTAAGGATATGGTGGAACCGTTTACTTAATAGCAACTCTGGCGATACTAAAATATACGTAAACCGAACCGCCTTAATATGTTTTAGGATATCCATATACGCTTTTATCACCTCCGTATATACAAATACGGATTTGCTCTTAGGATAGCCTATATCTTTAATAGCTGCTCCTTTCTAATTATGTTTAAAGGCAACATAATAATAGCAACGGAAACTTGAATTAGTAATGGAATTGCTTATATTACTATGATTTTACCCTATAGTGTTTTCACCGCTAGGAATAAGTCCCTTCGCCTATATATTACCCGTTTTAATACCTTAATTTAATTAGGTCGTCCGCTATAGAGATATAGAAGCTTAATAGCTCTATCTATTACGCTTAACTATTTATCTTTACTTGCTTCCTATAAGGCCAAAAGCTGATTTTGCATGTCCTATAACTACTTCTTTACTAGGGACGTAAGATCCTCCCGTATATAATTATCTAGCTCTTATAAGTTCTACGAGACCTACTAGCGTTCCCATTTAATTATAGTCTTCCCACCTTAATAGCTAGTGCTTTTTTTCTTAGCTATAGTGGGTTTTTTATACAGATATAACGTATAATAGTAGTGGAGGCACTTTAGGCTAAGGGAGGATATTTTTAAAAAAGGACTTAACTATAGCACTTTTTAGGTGTTGCAATAGCCCCAAGTAGTAGATATCTATATATTTATATAATTTTATCTATATTAGCAGACTATTTAATAAGATACAATATATGCTTATACTTTTAACAATACGTTTTTTTAATCTTGACGAAATTAATATTAGGACTAAGCAATAGCTATATTATAAAATTTATACCATTTAAAAGTCTTAAGTCTTTAAAATATTTATATTAACTTTTAGTAATAATAACGCGTTATATAAATAAATGGATTAGATATCCGCAATATCCGTTTAGCGGATTTTACTTATACTTTTAACAAAGCTTGCCAAACACTCTTAGACGTGGTTTTACAATTCGGAAAACAGCGTAGGTTATTCTAACGCTAGCTAAAAAATCATATCTATACTCGCTAATAAGGGTTTAAGAACAATTTCTAAGATTTCTTAGCGCGCTTAGACATTAAAACCGTAATAACCGCCATATGTAATAAGTAGAGAAATAATTTAACTAAAGAGAAAACACTATAGAAATAACGCGTTTATATTCTCAAGGTATAAACCCGTAAGCACCTTAGTCTTAAACACGACTAATAGTTGCTATAGTGGCATGCATTCTAAGTCCGCAAGGAATTCAAAAAATCCTAGGTCGTTAGCATGGATTTGCCTTCCATTATATAAGCCTTGCTCTAAATTATTAACGGTTTAGTAGATAAAATCGGGTAGTTATAAAGGTTGGCTTAACACAGCCAAGACCATATCGTGCTGGCGTAGCTGCTCTACTATATAAATAGTAGATTAGATATCACGTATAGGATTAAAAGGTATAGTAGTAAAGGCAAAATATAGAAAATATAAGGCTATTTAGAGCGCAAGAGGGCAGACTTATTCTAGCTACTAATACCTATAAGTAAGACCAATTTCAAAGCTTCCAAGCTGCTATTAGCTAGTTAAAATATTCTAAAACCACTATTACATGGAGCTCGCCTAGAAAGACAAGACTCTATAAGGATCCTTTGTACCTTTAAGGAAGAATCAAGCAAGTCACTAAATTCGAAGCCTAAATCGTTAGCAGATAATAAGAAGAAGGAAAGGCAATCGCCACCACGTTGCCTATGCGGACTACGTCACTATTATAACTAATACTAGTATTTAGCAGAGTCGACTCGCCTATCTTAGTGGAAACTAAATAAAGAAATCCAAAAGAAGTAGAAGATAAGATTACTAATATAACACCTAAAATTAAGGCTTGTATTAAGCAAGTAAAGAAGGACGATCGAGCTAATAAGAGGCTAAAGGATGGCAACTAGCAGAGCCCTCAAGAGCCTAATGGAGTCTTTGCTATTTATTAAGTGGGAACCTATAATATAGCTTCCAACTATAAGCTTTATAGCAGTGTTCTTCTTAACTTAGGAACCACTATATATATAATAAGTTACCTAGCTACCGGATTATCCGTTTAGAGTTTTCCTAGAAGAATTATTTATAAGGTTAGTTAAGAATGTAACGAGCATTACACAATACCTAAAATGGATTTAGTCAATCTCGCTCTGGAATACTAAGGAAAAAATAGATATAGCTCTAGAGAGGGCTTACGTTGTAGTTGCTATAAATAACTAATAGTTATCTGGCTTTGTTAGGTAGGATATAATAGCATAAAAGAGGAAAGAAAAAAGTAGTATAATAGCTAGCTTAATTCTCTCGCTAAATATAAGCCTAAAAAGGAGATAGATTAGAATTATAAGTAAAATGGCTAAAACTACTGCCACTATAGCTATCGCAAAGTAGTTTAGCTTCGTCTTGTCTAAAAGCCTTATAGTAGGATTATTGGTTTTCGTTAAGGTTCTAAAAGTTGAAAATATATTCTAGTATAGTTAACGACACCCCTAGCCGTTTAGTGTTGGAGAATCTTACCTTTAGCGATTTTATATAAGACTTTATAATAAATCTTTTAAGGGCCGAATAGAAACTTAAGTCTTAATCTCTCTAGATAAAATAACAAAATTATCTACTAAGTTGAGAAACTCCGTTTCTGACTTTACTATTAGCTTCTTATTCTAATAGTAATTAATAATACTATAATATATACGAGTTCTTGGCTTTTTCAGTGACATTAAATTCTATTCGCTGTCTAAAAACTTGTCTATAAACGTAAGTAATGCTAATTTTCTAATTTTTATGGCATTAAATCACTTACTATATTGCTTAAGCTTGCAGTCAATTTTACTAATTAGTTTTTCCCTTTCTAATTGTTTATCTTCCTTATCTTTACATATCGACTAAATTCTATACTCGTTTTTTTCGCTATTAGTGTTATCCATATTAAATAGACGTTTTTCTAAAACTACTAGCTTATATTATCTATATAATAGAAGTCAGTTTTAAAGTATCCTAAACTGTTAGAATACGTAGAAATCTAGATTACTATTGTAAAACGCTGCAAGCCTTGGATACCCTTTAGCATAGTTGTTAACTAAGATATATTAATATTAAGATTTTAACCCTTAAATAGGATGACCGACTTTGCTTATATTTAATCTCTTCAAATTAGCTATTATCCTTAAACTTATACCTCTTCTATAATAATTTTACCCACTAAAGCAGAATAATCTAGGACTTAAGAAAAGTAGCAGTTAAGCCTAAAGTTCTTTAGAATGCTTGCGGGAATTTTCCAAGGAGTAGGGTGTTTACTATATTATTCTTAATTTTGAATTTTCTTGCTTAGAGTAAGTATAACCTTAGTATTTAGACTCTTGCTAGTCTAGGGCTCTTTTAATTTATTATTAGAGTTTATAATTCCGCTCTAATTAGTTTTCTTTCTAAAAAGTAGTAGATAAGCTATAATACTATCTTAGAATAAAGCTTAAAAGTAAAGAACCTAGCATTTCCCAGAGTTAGCAATTTTTATATTTTCCGATGCTTTTAATAAAGAAGTCGAATAAGATTATAAAGGGTACTCTAAACCTAGACTTACAGAGCTGCTTCGCGGAATGGTTCGAATGAAAACTTTAAGTAAACTGTATGGTACCAGCATAACTGTCCAGATAACGGCGAAGGCATATACCTTCCTTTACTAAGCCCCAATCAATGGTTTTAAATAAGGCTGGATCTAATATATCGAGAAATGCCACATACCTAGGGTATGCCTTTGACCCTTGGACATCGTTGCCCTTTCAATAATAGTATAGCGCAGGCGCATCCCTTTATACGGCAACCGTTTCTTACACTTTTCGTATATATAAGCCTTATAAGCCTATCTAAGGCTCTATACCATATAGAGTTAGTATTAAAGCTTTAAGTTAGTATAATTACTTGGCAGTAGGGGTGCTGGCGCCTTAATAATATCTTTGACGCTTAAATCCCTTTATATAGATATTTAATTGTGTAGTAAAAAAGGAACACCAAAATCAAGATCCGACCCATACGGTCCTATAGGGGTTCCTTTCCGTCTCATCTTGTCCGCATGGTCAAGCTGAGAAAGAGGATCTCGTCTATTACTAATGCAGCAGCGTTACGTTGTAGCTAGAGGGGGCCTTCAAATACTCAACCCTTGACGCCGTCAGAACAGCAGAGTTTTCACAGGCCTTAGCGCCAGACTAGTTAAAAAAACGACTCCAGAAAAGCGACTTCTGCACCCCCATGCGGTGGAGCCCGGGAACCTGGCAGCTACTATTAATGTTCCATTTAGATCGTGTTAATAGACTACTAGAGCAAACGCAGAGACGTATATACGGCTGCGCAGCGCCTGCGCAGCGACGTCGTGGTGGTGCAAAGATTTTTCACTAAGGGGTAAGCCTCAGCAAAAAAGTTTAAACACCGCTACTACGTCTTTAATATACATATTTGGACATCAAATCGACAAGTATCATCCCTTTGGCGTACCCCCTCCCTCCTATAAATACTATACATACTATATAGCATCTACACATATATACAAGCAATCCGCGCCCTAAGCATAGCAGAGGCCCCCTATTTTAACATTATCTAATAACCTAGGTATCTAGTTACAGGGATTAGGCCCCCTATTAAATACTAGATTATCCTTCTATACCTCACAAATAGGTATAAGGGCCTAGGTTTAGGCCCTAGGGCAAAAGCAATACCAAGTTATATACACCCTGTTATAGAAACCCTTTAATAGAGGAGTGGATAAGAGACCTCAGCATATAGGCCCAGGCGAAACGCAAGTATTATTTATTAGGAGATATTTATAGGAGACTTAGAAAAGGAGCTAGGGATAGGCACATAACTTAGATAAGCAATATATAAATATGGCAAAGATGGTTTAAATAGCAGATAGGGTAAGATAGGTATTTAGACACTCCTATATAAAGGGAGTCTCAAAGCAGCAACCTAACAGTGTTTTTCCTCCCGTTAATATAGTATGGATGTTATCTAGAATATTACCTCTCACGTCTCCCCTAGGGGTTTTTTGTACACTTAAAAATGGGGTTTTTCTCAGTAAGGAGGTTTTTCCTATAGGAATTAGTCTGTGTGGACCCATTAGGGGGACTAGGTCGGACGGTAAATTAAATCTTATATAATTGTGTAGTAGTTTGCGGGGCATTTAGGGGTAGGGGAGTATTAGTGAACATTATATTTATATATGTAAGCTTTGCAGTATAAAGGATTGAATGAACGACTTGATTGTAAATGTAGCTCTAAAGCGTCTATATATACACGAGGAAGGTATTAGGAATAAGATAAAAGGGGAGACTAATATGTAGTCGAAACAGGGTAATAAAAGATATA
>Ga0307515_10011897_pt1 | contig 16440 bp, 15 predicted proteins | sample 17_EM_MG_FD_194513 | JGI IMG/M metagenome (GOLD analysis project Ga0307515, IMG submission 194513) | Populus trichocarpa ectomycorrhiza microbial communities from riparian zone in the Pacific Northwest, United States - 17_EM | ecosystem: Host-associated > Plants > Roots > Unclassified | place...
GAGGGTTTCTTCAGTATATTTCCTGCATAATGAGGGTTCTCTGCTCTTTCCTGCACTTTTCTGATGAACTTTGCTCATATAGGAAACTCATTACACTGATTTAATTCTACAAGGAGGGTTACAACATATAGGATAAACTGATAGCAGGAAAATATTAACTTGGTGGAGAATTGAGAAAAGCAGAGGGGTGTTGCTTCTTGGATTTTATCCTCTGCTTTTCTCAATTCTCTGTCCTCCCAACACCCTTAAGAAGAGAAAACAAATGAGAAAAGCATTGAGAAAACAAATGAAGGACCCCCTTCCCAATTCTCTGTCCTCCCACAGATTCAACATTAGCTAGAAAGAACACACCGCTTTTCCTCTCCTGAATCTAGACCACCTGTTCTTTCTAGCTTCTTCTGTTTGGTCCACTCTTCATTTCTGATTTCATAGGTGCGGCTTCTTGGATTTTATCTAGCCGTCCTTCATTTTTTTTCTCTTTTTTAAGGGTGTTGCTTCTTGGATTTTATCCTCTGCTTTTCTTGAATAGATAACAAATGAGAGAACAAATGTGCTTGGCATTGTTTTTCCACCATCGCCAATAAATAAATGTGCCAATAAATAAATAAATAAATTCTGAATGAGAGAACATGAGAAGTAATGATGAGAACCGTCCAATCTGATATGGGTGGAATAATTTAGGTGGAGGGTCTTTCCACCAAAGACGGAATAATTATAATTTAAAGACAGCCAATGATTAGCCTGAGATTGTTGACTTGGGTGCTTGGCATTGTTTTTTTTTTTTTTTTAAGTTAAGTCAAGAGGCGGCAGGGTGATAGTTAGGTCTTTGCAGTATGAGGACAAATTGTACAATTAGTTAGGTCTTCCCACCATGAACGAAGAAGAAGAACTGGTCGACAATTCCCATGATGAGCAGGAAAAGGAATGGCAGAAGACGCTTATAAGCACCTGCTTCACATCAGGACTTGAAATAGCCCTTCATTTTCACCAAATTACTGATTCCAAACTCGATTCCTTGCATTTAGTCTGTATCCTTGTTGCAATTATCTTTTCTTGCCTCGTTGTTTCACATTATATCAACCCCGCCAAGTTTCCGATGACATCCAAAGTATTGGGTAAAGTTGCTGTTTTCCTGGCAGCCACCGTGTTTTTCATCACCATTTCAATCCCATTCCCCCCTCGTGTCAAGTGGACTGCTTGGATAATCTATGCCATTTCGTTGCTTGTTATTGCAATCTGCAATCTCTGCTACTAGACATGAGCTTTACATGGCATATGTTTTTTCTGTTAGTGTTTGTATTTGTTCTTCGTAACAAGGCTTCCATTTGCATGTTGTAAGGTGTTGAAATTCAGTGTAATCACGGTGTTATGTATAACCATTGATCAATACAATATAATATGGGCCATTCAAATTTTTTATGTAGTATCTATGAGCTAAGAATGTAGAAAGGACGACGTTATCATCAAGCCAGGTCTATGGTCTCATGGGGCATAATTCCCGCCGAGTTAAATAATAATTATTGCATTGAACAACAATCTCACTAGCAGAAACAAGTATAGAACAGGTGAACTTAAAATCGTTCAGCTAAGCAAACAAGAACTCTTAGAAAAAATTCTGACCTACCATTCAGTGAGGAATCGAAGACGTATTGGATTAACTTCAAGTCCTCTGGACTGGTGGGTTTGCTCACTGTAAACGGACCAACTAGATATTTAGACATTTGCTTCACAAGTGAGTCAGATCTCACATTTAAGGAGACCAGAGAAGAACCAGAAATCCCTTCCTTGCTCCTGCAAATATGGACGACAAGAACAAATTGAGAAAAATGATCATCCCATAAAATGTGAACATTTTATTGAAATTGGTTTCATGTTCACTGCCCTCCATTCAATTTCAGGTGACGAAAACTATAGTTACAACAGAACAATCACGTTCACATGTTGTCAACGTGTAAGGCATATGCTAATACCTTAAAAAAACAATCTGGTTAAACGAATTGATACAATAATTGATCAACGTTGCACCATTAAGCTTAGGAAATGCAAATCAAATTTAGCTTTTGCTATTGTTTTAGCATCATTACAAGGGAAGTGTGTGACTTTGCAGCCAAATTTCATTAACAAATAATGGTAGGAAAAAAATCAGGAAAACGATGTTCAGAAATTTAGGAGGAAAATCATTTTGGAATCAAGAAGTGCACTTTCCTATTGATGTTCCACTCCACTAGCACATTTTTCACAGCTTCATTCATATAACCATGTTCTATATTCCTGAAAGCCAAAATCTTCTTATTCATCCTCCACCCATCATCAATAAAATGCATGCTCAAGCAGCAGGACATCTTGTTATCACCGTATGACTGCAAATCAATTGTTAAATTAAATAGAGATGAGAGATTATCAAGATATTTCATTAGTTTCTCTTTCTCTTGTCCGTAAATAGAAAGAGCATCAGCCTGAACAGTGTCTTGTGAACAGAGTTGAAACTTTAGCTGCAGATCGCAGACAAATGTTTTGAAGACCTCATTTTGAACCATATCCAATGGACATCCGAGCTTCATAGTCATTCTAGCAAGGTTAAGGCAACTCCTTTCTTGATCAAACACGAAATTCCCTCCCAAGGCAATGTATGTTGTTTTGCATCTCTCCGTCTCTTTTTTTGAACAACTTTTTAAGTGTTTGTGTAGATTTGAAGTTCCCTTCTTGCTATCCCCTGTATACTTGTTTTTAAATCCTTTACATATGGCCCATACTGCACCATTTTCTTCTTCAACCTTATCGAACCATTTCCACACTTCAGATACCTTTCGTCAGCACATATGATGAACATATTACCATCAGGACCTGGATAAAGTTCAATTATATTATCGTTTTTACTAACTTTAGAACCTCGTTTCCTAAGTAATTCTTCTTTTGAAAACATTCTCAAACTCTTACAAGTTTTCCGTAGTGTAAGCTTCAGGTTCCTAACCAAGTCTTGCTGGTCTGAACTCTCTCTTTCATGAGGATAGGGAGAAAGAACTCTAATATATAGATATAACCAGCACCAGTGCTCCAAAGCCGGATTGCAACTGCAGCATTCAAATTATACTTTCGTGCGTGATGAGCAAGAGGATACTTGCTTACATGATTTTCCTTCGCATCAATAAATTAAATTAAATTACAATAAAATCTGATAAAGAAAGTCAATAATATTCTAATAAATGAGTAATTTAAATAAAATAAAAAAATAGATAATATAAATCAATAAATTAATGACATGGAAAAATAAAAAATCTTGGAACAGAACTTCTCAATATAAGAGAATCATTAAAAGGTAAGAAGTACACATAAATCTAGTAACAACCTGGTTGTTCCCATTACAATAAGTCCTGATAGACTCCTTTTGCGTTGCACGCTAATGAATCTAAACTAGTAATTAACTAATATGAATTCAATAATAAAATAAACCCTTAAACAATGTCTAACGCACTAGAAAAAAAATTAAATTAAAAATAATTATTTAAAATAAATAAAAAAGAATAATAAAAAAGTCCTCATGTTAGAATTCCTTCATGTAGTCCGAATCTCTAATTTTTATATATTCTTGGCAGATTTGAATCCTGATTTCAAACGTGTCATTCTCTCTCATTTGGATGAATTATTGGGCCTACGATATATGGTTGGAAAACTTTAGATGTCTAGTTTCTAACTCAACTTCAATCGAAGCAAAATTCTACCGGTAGCTTCAGATATGTCCCAAACAGTACAAGAAGATCTTTTTTGATATATTTGACAATATTAGTTTACTAACTTTGATCCTCTAAAATATTATGTTCCCTAACTCTATTTGACCTGAAAATGTACCACAATATATTTTTATGTATCTAATATTTTCGTGTAAAATTTCAGTTTTATCCAATATATGGTTTGAATGATATGTTCAATCTCGCAAAACTAGTCAACAAACATTTTAAGGTCAAATTTGGACCTCACTTGGTTCATATCACAAATTTAATAAACTTGTAAAATCAGACCAAGTTTACTGATTTTACAAATTTTGCATGAGTTAAGTTTGATTTTATTAGTTTCAAGTTTTTAGTACAATTTAGCATGTTAAATACATATTGACTCGTAAAATTAAAAGAAAGAGGTGGAATTTGTTGATAATCAGATTCGGAGTCGTCAACCGAATGTTAGAGTTTGAGAAAAGTTTGATGCAGGACAATAAATAATAAAATTAAAGCAAGAACAGAAAGAAGCTTTAAAAAAGAAAGAAGCTGAAGAAGAGAAGAAAAGGGATTGGAGATATGCAAAGTCTGCAATAGTTTCATTAATCATCCAAAATTGTCTCTCAAGATGACAGAAGAACATATAAATAGTAAACCCTAAAACATCCCGCTATTAGGCTTGGCCCATCAAATCAAACTGTTTAACATAAATAATAAAATAACAATGAGCAGGCCCAAATAGGCTAAATAAATAAAATAACAATGAAATAGGTCCAGATGGGCTTAGTCTCCAAATCAAAGCGTGACAGGCTGGGTCATCCTACGTCGTCTTCGTCCATATACTCGTGTAGTTTGTGGTGTGGGTCTGGTGTCCCCATCAACTCTCCCGGGGTTAGAGAAACTCGACCCTGTCGAGTGTAGCATTGGCCGACTCTGATAGTACTCTCAAAGATCTGGATCAAGCTGCTGCAAAGTATCTCTAGTAATCCAAGTGCAATTTGAGTCAAGTCGACCCACCCAGCGAACTAGAAACCGTTCAACCTTGTTGTTACTCATTTTTGGACCCCATGTTTGTTGGAAGATTGACAAAAGCAGATGGAATAAATATTTTTTTTTGAAAACCCTGTTTGAGCTTTTTTCAGCTCTCTTTATCCTTCCCCTTTGCTGCAAAAAATCATTAGGTTTTCTTAGGTTGATCAGGAGTCTTCATAATGCTAAATTCATTCCTTTTTTATTTGGTTTTTAAGGTTGAATAAATCCCTCAGAATTTGCAAAAAAAACAAATGGTTCTGTTGTTGTCACAATTTTTTGTTCCAACGTATGCTCTGATTCTGACTCGGTTTCGTACGATATCTGACCATCCTAGGTATATTTTGTCACTCATGACATGTTAAAAAATTGACGTACACCTTTATTAGGTCCTAGGGATCATTGTTCTTAGGGCAGACTCTCAGTCAGATTTGGATGCTTGGCATTGTCAGATCAAGAACCTTTTTTACCAACCATATTACTGCCACTCCTTCATCAAATTTGTAGTCCGGGACACGTATATGAATTTGAACTTTCAAATTGCTTGATTTCAATATCAGAAGCTCAAGATATTCCTGTTTGAAATCTAGCGTGAAAACATAAAATCCTGCCGCGAAAAGGTTTCCAGTCGAGTTTGGTTGCAATTCTGTTATTCAAAACGAATTTATCTCACTTTGAATCCTTCATCAAAGTTGTATTCTGGGACACGTAGATGAATTTGGGCTTTTGAATCGCTTGATTTCAAAATCAAAAGCTCAAGATATTCCCGTTTGAATATCTAGTGTTGAAAGCAGGGATTCCTGGCCGCGAGAAGGATTTTTGCCCAAGTTCGTGGGACTGATTTGAAGGATTTTTTTTTTACCAAGGACTGAATTGAAATGTGCTAAATTGAGGGATTGAATTAAAGAAGGACATTGAAAGCTGGAGAGGGGAGCTAGATCATCATAAATGACATGTTTTTACCACACCGAATAAGGAAAATAGGACTTTGCAGTTGCACCCTCCATCTGATTTCTTTCCTTTTTTCTCTGCTATTTTCCTTTCTCATCACGCCTGATTTTTGGAGCTGAAGACCACGTTTTTGTTGCCTCATTTCAAAGGGAGCAGCTGGCCCTATGGAAGGAAAGAAAAGAGCCACACCTTCCTCTAAAACTGGAAAGAAATCAGACGTAAAGCACTAACACAAAATCAGAATATTGCGATTTTCTTTTTGCGTTTCTTTTACTGCAAATCAGTAGGGATTTGCGTCCTAGGATTAATGCATTGAATCCTTCCTAAATAGAGACATATTTAGACTATATATAAGCCCTTCTAATGACCTAACGGGGGCAGCAAAAAGAGAGCAGAAAAATAAGAAAAGAGAGGAGAGAATAGAGAACGAGAGAGAGAGACAACAAAAGAAAAACCAGAAAGACGTCTTTGCTCCATTTGTTTTTCTGCAAATAAAAACTGCAGAAACGGGAAAAGAAAGTTAGGAATCAGTAGAGAAAGTGATGGAGGTGCAGAGTCAAGAAGGAGGCAATAAGCAGACCTAAACACAGAACAGAAGAAGGACACAGACCGAACAACCATCACTCTTTCAACGCCACTGCAGTTTCTTCGTCTCCAGGTTTGTTTTCTCTTCACCTGTTGCATGCTTTGTTTTTCTTTGTGTGTGCACTGTTAGCGTGGTCTCGTTACTTTGTGTTGTTTTTGTGTCTGTACTGTTCAAGTAAATTAATTCACTTGAACAGTAGCTCTCCATTCACAAAAGAGGACTGCGCCCCTTTTGTGTCCAGCCTGGTCACTTGCCTCAATTCTTTTTAAAAAAAAAATAAAAGAAAGAGAAAGAGATTTATTTTCTGGAATATTTATTTTAAATTCTGAATATTTTTTTATGTTGTAAAAAATATATATACCAATCTCGTATTTAGAATGCCAGGTTTTCGACGCAATTGTGGCAAATATACATATATATATCAAAATTTGTTTTCTTGTGTGTTACATACGGCTAATACCCTAACATGTTTTGAATTTTTTTTATACAAAAAATATTGGAAGTTTTGAAAATGTGTTTTCGCATGGATTTCTTAAACACAAAAAAAAATTTGTTTTCTTGCATTTCTGGATTTTACAACATGTTTGTAAAACTCCAAAGGGTACTGGCCAATATTCCAAAAAATATAAAAATCTTATTTTGGAGGGAATTCATCTATTATTCACCGCTAATGTTTGGATAAAGAAATCCTTAAAGGACAAATATGCAAAATATTATTAGGAATAATTTGTTATTATTCACTGTTAATATTTGGATAAAGAAACCCGGAGTGGTAAATATCCAAGATAATTTTCTAGGAATAATAAATCCACACACATCTTTGAAAGAAGCCTTGATTATAATCGAGGACATTTCAAATTTTTTTACTCCACGATTTACGAGTCGTGAAAGTATAAAACACTAAGGCAAAAATAGGCTTTTAAAGCGCCCTAGATTTCTAAATTTTTGTCCCTCCTCCTTGTGATTTACGAGTCGCAAACTCTTGAAATACTAAGGGAAAAATGAGCTTTTGAAGCACATGGAATCTCCTTGGATTTCTATCTTAATCAATTTAGCTTGAATCAAACCTAAGAAAACTGATGGGATTAGAAAACACCAACACCATAGCAATTATAAAGCAAACCAAACACCAAGCAGCTTACCTTAGGTAGGGCATACTAGGGGTGTTAATACCTTCCCTTTACGCAACTAGTCTCTTGCCTTAGAATCTCTGAAAGACTAGTTAGGGTTCCTAGTGACCATAATACTAGGTGGCGACTCCCCCTTTTACATAAATCAAAACAAAAAAGACCCCGAAATCAATCGAGGATCGTTGCGCTCCACCGCGAGGGTGCGACAAACCTCACCATTCCTGTTAAAAACAACTTGTTCATCCAGAATAGCATCAATATTATCTTTTTGTGCTGATGTCAAGGTGAAAGGGATAGAGGTTTCAATAGGATCATTAGGAGGGGAGTTAAGTGGTATCTCAAATGGATCATTTGGAATAGGAAGTGGTTTGTGGTATGCAACTAGATCCTCAATGTTAAATATAGAGCTAATGCCAAAATCATATGGTAAATCAAGAACATAAGCATTTGGACCAACCCGTTGTAGCACTTTGAAAGGCCCGGCACTACGTGCATGCAATTTTCGATTAGCTCCCGAAGGAAACCGCTCGGGTCTAATCCATATCATAACATAGTCTCCCACATTAAACTCATTATGTCGTCTATATAAATCAGCTTGAAGTTTATATTGCGCATTACTTGCTTGAATCTGTTTAGTGATCTCAATATGCAAATCCTGAATTCTATGTGCAAAAGACTCGGCTGACTCAAACACTCTAGCATGAAGGGACATGGGAAAAGGTCTAAAGGTTTCCTAGGTTTGTAACCATGTACAACTTCAAAGGGACTCATGCCTATTGACCTATTGATAGAGCTATTATAGGCAAACTGGGTCGTAGGAAGAATCAGATCCCAATTCCGATTATGATCACTCACTAGACACCTTAAAATGTTGCCCAAACTCCTGTTAACAACCTCAGTTTGACCATCAGTTTGAGGGTGGTAAGCAGTAGAAAACTTCAATTTGGTTCCCACCATATGCCAAAGGGTTTTCCAGAAATAACTTGTAAATCTAACATCCCTATCCGAAACTATGGTTTGGGGAAGACCATACAACTTGACAATCTCGTCAAAGTAGAGTTTTGCAACTCTGGAAGCATCTGTGGTCTTAGTACAAGGAATAAAATGGGTCATCTTAGAGAAGCAGTCGACAACCACAAAAATAGAATCATGTTTCTTTGCGCAAAATCCATGCTTACATCTTGCCAAGGGCAAGTAGGAACGGGCAATGGGATGTAAAGACCAGTATTTTGTTTTCTATGCTTAGCTAATTGGCAAGTTCGACGTTGACTTACCAATTTGGCGACATCTCTTTTCAAACTAGACCAAAAAAACTGACGTTCCACCTCTTCGATGGTTTTATTCCTTCCAAAATGTCCTGAGAGACCTCCAGCATGAATCTCCCATATCAAAAAATCACGCATGGATGTTTTCGGGATACAAAGCTTATTATCTCGAAATAAATATCCATCTTGGAGGTAATAACCATTTATAACACAGTGATTCTTATCTTTCAATGTCAAGTATATTTCTCCAAATTCTAAGAAAAAAGGAGGAATAACATTGCCTGTGTTTTTCGTTTGTAATCCATTCTCACACCTTGCTTTGCGTCGTACTGTAGGCCTAGAAGAATTGAAGATTTATTATCAACATTTGAGCAAATTGAGTTTTGAGCTGTTGAAATAAAAAAAAACCTCTGTCTTACACTGAAACAGAGACGTGCGTTTGTAGGCCTAGAAGAATTTGTTATGCTACCATTCATTTTCATTGAAGCTAGAATTTTCGACATTGGAAATCTCATCTGGCAAATCAACAAAATTCTTCATATTTTCTGTGACCTGTAACTGCCTTTAGCCATATTACCATCATAGCTATGAACAAAAACACCACTATCGACTGCTACAACATAGTCCATGGCAGCTAGATGGTTTTGGGAGTCCTTATTTGGCTTCAATTCTTCTTCCTTTTCCAGAGAGAAATGAGCGTATATATTTAGGTACTTAGCTCCGAGTGATTTAATTCCGTCACGACCATAATTTTTCCCTGCAGAAGTAAATCCCATCGCCTTAAGAAACACTGCAACTAATCTCTGTTGTAGTCATGGGGCAAAACCCTTCAAATCACTGCTTTGTGCCTTTGATCATTTTGTTCTCCGATGTGCTACTCCATTTATTCCGTTAACTCCTTATTCTCAGTTTCTGTAAGAATGTGATGGCAACCTGTGAAAGCCAGCATGCCTTTTTCATATCTCCAATCGGTGCTGCTTAGTTAGCAAGATCTAGCAAAGTTATCGTGTCATGTTGTTTTTTCAGGTGCCTCAAGGGAAGAGCCATGAACGGTCGACCATCATTCCTGAGTCTTGAGCAGCTTTTTGCGAGGGAGTTCTGACCACATTAAATGATTATAAGAGTGTGTTTGGTATTGTGGTAACTGTTGTGGTTGTGGTTTAAAAAAAGTTGTTTTAAAAAAAGTACTTTTAGTTGTGGTTGGTTTGAAAAGATAGGTGTTTGGTTAAAACTGTGGTTGAAATTGAGGTTGAATAAAAAGTAATTTAATGTGTTTGGTTAAGAATAATTTTGAAATTAAGGTTATAAAATAATTTTAAAAAATATATATTAATATTGATGGTTTTAAATTTAAATATTGTAGAATTAATTACTCCTATTACATCATGAAATAAATAATACTTTATATATAATATTTTTTATTATTCCATTAAACTATTTATAATTCCATTACGTACAAAATTTATCCGATAAGAACTACAGTTTTCATAATATTTTGAACGTGTAATAAAATTAGATAAAATATTACCAGGTATAAAATTGATATTATAGTGCGAGTGAATTTAATTCACTATATACTAGTTTTTCAGGAAAAAAAATATTGTTCACATCATAGTGCGAATAAATTTAATTTACTCTAAAACTAATTTTTTTTTATATGTATTAAAAAAAAAGTGTGTGAACAGTGCAATTCATGCTTGAACAGTGTGCGCTACACTGTTCATGCTAATTAAATTTAGCGTGAACAGTGTCCACAAAGCAGCAAAATGCTGCTTCTTCCTTTCCTGCGTCTCGGACGCGAAAAATCATGAGGCCCATACACAGTAAAATGTATTCTTTTTGTTACCAAACGGGTTGCATCTGCGTTTTAAACAAAACGCGGACGCAACCTAATTGGCAAACGGGTTCTAACAAAACATAGGGTACATATGGGTAGATTTAGCCATTTAGGGATGTGACCCAGAATAATTCATATAAAGAAACACTTAATATGAATTACATTTATTAAATAAAATTATTTAACATCAATATCAACTATTTTAATAATCAAAATCATCATTAATGATATTCTTTTTCTATATTAATATATTAAAACAATATGATATAAAAATACTAATAAATTTTTAATTTAAAATAAATAATTTTTTTAAAAATATAAAAATAAATAAGTTGAGGGTAGGATTGTTAACCTTCATTTCACATCAGTGCCTTCTTTTATGGACCAAAACCCAGAAAAAAAAATCTCAAGCTTTATACACGGGCAAAAAAAGGCAGTCTTTACTTATATTTAGCTTTATCCGCGTGCTTATATGTATAAAGAAGACAAATATGGAGGTGGGTTTGGGGTGTTATTGTTGATATTGGAGTGTGGAAGTGATCACGGAGGCTTTGTATACTGCAAATTTTTGGATGTCATATTACTAGACTGTCCTTGCTACTCATAGAAAGGAGGTGAGTGATGTACTAATTAGACCATGGATGTTGAGATATTTGTTTATTGGCTGCTGAAAGCTGATATATCTTGATTTCTTGGTGTGTGCAGGCGCAGGATTGAAGAAAGTGAGGTTTTGCTTTCTGGGTTATTTCTGTCGAAACAGGTAAAAGGTTAGGTTTTTCAAGTGTAATTATTGAGATGTTTTTAGTTATTCAAGAACAAAAAAATGGCTAAAGAGAGGAAATTGAGCTGTTCTGTTTTGCGGGTAGATAAAAATCTGTGCAGAAAGAGTGAAACTTTGAAAGATATTAGGAAACGAAGAATTGAGTTCTTTGTATGGTATTCTGATTGAAAAGAGGGGAGAGTATTTTGGTTAGTTATATAACTAACCAAAATGGAGAACCCCTTCTCGTCGAAAGAAATGTGGATGGGTTATTGGGCTTGGCCAAGAGCTCAAATAGATTGTGTCACACCTTTCGATGTTTCTCTTAGGAATTCATTGTTGGAGGACCCATTCAACTTTTTTTCAGAGCTTAGTAATTTTGATATGTATGCTGGATGGTGCGACAGCCCGTTAGCTATGGATCAAATGCTTGCTTTCGATGGGATGCCATCTTTTCCATCAACATCCTATCCATCCTGCGTCCAGAAAGTTTTGCAGAACAAACTTCTGCTCCCTTACTGGATAAAATAAATGCTTCTGAGACTTCTTACAATGGTGGAGATAATGTGGTGCTTCAGGAAACGTATTCCTATTTTGGTTATCCCTCAGATTCCATGGATGCTGATGATCTGGGTGCAAAACACAGTAGTGGTGCTGGTCCACAAAACTGTTTCTAAAACACCTCTTGTATTATTTCTCAGCCAACTGGGCCATCATCACTTGCTGAGAGGATGCTAAGGGCATTATCCTTGTTCAAGGATTCATCTGTAGGGGTTATTTAAGTGCAGGTGTGGGTTCCCATAAGGAGCGGGGATCAATACTTGTTGAGCACCTCAGAGCAACCATTCTTGGTGTGACCAAATTCTAGCATGGTTTACCACTAGACCTTCCTGGTCGTCTGTTTATCTCTAAGGTTCCAGAATGGACTTCAAGGGTAATTTATTATAGCAAGCCTGAGTACTTACGAGCAAAGCATGCATCTGATCATGAAGTACGAGGTTCTTTTGCATTGATCTTTGATCCAGATGAGATGTCCTGCTGTGCTGTTCTGGAACTTGTCTCTGTGAAGGAGAAACCAGAATTTAATTCAGAGATGAAAATGTTTAGCTTCACTTTACTGTATACTATATTGCAGAAGCTTTTGTTCTCTTCTATCTTTAGATGACAAATTATGTAACTTGACTAGCAACCTGTTTTCACTTAAAAGCCTAATAAAAGGAAACAAAGGGCATAAACTGTTTGTCCTGGAGAGAGAACAAAATGTTGTTCATAAATAAGTTTCTCCCTTTAAGATCCTCTTGTTCCAGCTTATGCAATATATTTGGATTGGAGTCCAGCTTTAAGTACTTACTCTTGGTATGTTGTTGATAAATAAGTTCCTTTCCCGTGCTACTATGTTTTAGAACCATAATACGCTGTATTTTGAACATGAAATTGTTAGATTTATCTGCATTTTTGCAATAACTTCGTGGTCTTGCATATTCTGCATCGTTTAAGGAGAGAGAACAAAATGTTGTTCATAAATAAGTTTCTCCCTTTAAGATCCTCTTGTTCCAGCTTATGCAATATATTTGGATTGGAATCCAGCTTTAAGTACTCACTCTTGGTATGTTGTTGATAAATAAGTTCCTTTCCCTTGCTACTATGTTTTAGAACCATAATATGCTGTATTTTGAACAGGAAATTGTTAGATTTATCTGCATTTTTGCAATAACTTCGTGGTCTTGCATATTCTGCATCGTTTAAGGATGACAACCAAAATTGTTGTGTATACTATGTCGTCCTCAATGCAATGGATTGACAAGGGTAAGGTTGGGAACCTGAAGCTTACACTACGGGAAACTTGTAAGATCTTGAGAATGGTTTCAAAAGAAGAATTACCTGGGGAACAAGGTTCTAAAGTTGGGATTGAGGAAGGACCTGTACAAAGCATCTCACCAGTAAAAACTGCATTGTTTAAAGGGGACTTGAACTTGATTGATGGGATTCCTCTTCCTGAATCTGGTTCAGAAAATGTTGGTGTGGAATCGGATGGTCCTTATGTACAGGTAACATTCTTAAACCACTTCATCCATATTTGCGTCCCTTGTGTTTGGCCTTTTGTTTCGGTTCAAGTTGGCCTCATTTGCAAGCTGCCTCCAGTATTTGGCCATGCCCAATGCTTTTCAAAAATTTGCTTGCTTAGAGGGAAAAAAAAGATGATACCCAATATTTTTATAGCTCAGAAAGGGATTTTATGTATTAGCTTACCTTTTCTGGCCCTCTTGCAGCTAGAAAAAACAATGATAAAATTGAACCTGCTCCAGATCCTGATGGTAAACGACAAAAGGTATCTGAAGTCTGGAAAGATTTCGATAAGTTTATAGACAAAGAAAATAAAGTATGGGCCATATGTAAAGGATGTAAAAAGAAGTATACAGGGGATAGCAAGATGGGGACTTCAAATCTACACAAACACTTGAAAAGTTGTTCAAGAAAGAGACAGAGAGATGCAAAACAACATAGATTTCCTTCTGATTTGGGAGGGAATTTTGTATTTGTTCAAGAAAGGAGTCGCCTTAACCTTGCTAGAATGATTATGAAGCTCGGATGTCCATTGGATCTGGTTCAAAATGAGTTCTTCAAAACATTTGTCTGCGATCTGAAGCCAAAGTTTCAACTCTGTTCACAAGACACTGTTCAGGCTGATGCTATTTCTATTTACAGACAATAGAAAGAGAAACTAATGAAATATCTTGATAATCTCTCATCTCTATTCAGTTTAACAATTGATTTGCAGTCATACGGTGATAACAAGATGTCATGCTGCTTGACTATGCATTTTATTGATGATGGGTGGAGGATGAATAAGAAGATTTTGGCTTTCAGGAGTATAGAACATGATTATATGAATGAAGCTGTGAAAGATGTGCTAGTGGAGTGGAACATCAACAAGAAAGTGCACTTCATGTTTGCAGAAATTGCTCCTCCAAACAGTCAAATGACTAGAGAATTCAGAAGTCAGCATCTCGGTCAATTCGCACATATGAATTGGGACTAGCTATGTTTTTCATGCCATGCACAACTCTTGAACTTGTTGCTGGAGATGGGTTTTATGAGATAAAAGACGTGCTTAACAAGATTAGGGGCTGTATTGTATATGTGAATGCAACACCAATTAACCAAGATAAGTTTCGGGAAGCAATTAATAATGTGAAATTGCAAGATATGAAAGCAGCCTCTCATGATGATCCTACCACATGGGATGCCACATTTGTCATGCTCATGAGTGCATTGGAATTAAGAGAAGCTTTTTCTCAACTCGAGCAAGTTGATTTTGATTTTAAGGTGAATCCATCCAAAGAGGAGTGGAAGAAGGCAATGGTTGTAAGTGGGTGTTTAAAAGTGCTAAACAAATATTTAGGCAGTTCTTCATCAAAGCATAGATGCATTCTTCCTCAATGTTTGCTATATTTATAAGAACTTGCTTTCTTGGGGAAAGAGTGAGCACACATATGTTTGAAATTACTCAATTAAGAAAACCTTGTTAGCGTTTTTTTTTAGTCTAGAAAAACACAAGGATGAAATTGAAAACAATTAAAGTATAAGAATAGAGGAAAAATATCAGTAAATTTAAAGGGGCAGAAAATAAGTTAGTTTTAAAACCCAAAGCCAAAAATCAACAAGTCAACCTCCTTCAAGTCTGTAACCGCTCCTCATCGTTCCACTTTCCAGCCATGGATAAGATGATCTGAGGAGTGAGAAGAATTGTCGCGGACAAAATTGTCGAAATACAAATGGATTTGGAACATTTGTCTTGCGTCGATGATGATTTGCCTCCTGCAACGTCGAGTCTATGGGAAAAGATGGGAAAAGCGTTATCGTTGCTTAAAAATTCTTTAGGAATCGGCCTGCAAAATCTCCCTTACCCTCACTTGTGCGTCCCAAATTCTACGCTTCTTGAATATCGTCAACTGGAGGGTATTATTGCCTTTCCGGTCTTTGATTCTGATCAACCCATGCATTGCCGTGCTGTGCTGGAGCTTGTGACCATGGATGAGAAACGGGATTTTGATTTAGAGACGGAAAAAGGTTTCCAGGTTTGTTTTCATATCCGGATTTAGGAGAATAAGAAAGAGATGAAAGAAAGTAGCTTTCCTTAGCATATCGAGTTTGAAGTCAAAGTTATTGTCTGTTCTACTTTCGAAATCTCATGAAATGTGAATTTTCCCCTCAGCTTCATTTTCTGTGATCTCTGTGTTTGCATTTGCTAGTGTTTCTGAGGTGAAACAATCTTTAAGCTTTAAATTAGAGCTCATGAGGCATTCAGTATTACAACTGCATGCATTAGCTTGAGTCCAAAATATTTGTGCCATTAAAATATATGGGCAAAGAGGCATTGGTCTTGTTTGATGGTGTTATAAACTCTGTATAAGCCCAACTGTTTGCAGGCTGCGGATTTACGGATCAATTTACAACCTCGACTTCGTCCTGAGGTATTTATCAGTAGTACCTTACAGATTTTTCTATGCTAAATTAGGTTGTCTTCTGCTTTGTCTAATAGAATTTTTTTTCCCAGTGTTTTTCAAGGGATCAAAGAGCTGAGTTAACTGAAATCGCTAATGTTACCACAGCTGTATGCCAAACACACAGATTGCCACTTGCTCTGACATGGATTCCTTGTGATTATACCTGGGGAGCTGTTGATGATATTTCAAAATTGCGTGTCAGATTACGTGATTCAAGGATGATCCGGAAATGTGTATTTTTCATAGAGCGTACATCTTGTTATGCCGATGAGGAGATGCAAGACTTTGTGCATGCTTGTGAGCAACTATTTATGCACAGTTGGCAAGGTGCTGCTGGACGAGCCTTTATAAAATATCTTCCTTCCTTTGAGCCTGATGTGAAGGAAAATCATGTAAGCGAGTATCCTCTTGCTCATCACGCACAAAAGTATAATTGGAATGCTGCAGTTGCAATCTGGCTAAGGGGCAGTGATGCTGATTATAACTATATATTAGAGTTCTTTCTCCCTATCCTCATGAAAGAGAGTTCAGAGCAGCAAGGCTTGGTTAGGAACCTGAAGCTTACACTACGGAAAACTTGTAAGAGCTTGAGAATGTTTTCAAAAGAAGAATTACTCTGGGAACGAGGTTCTAAAGTTAGTAAAAACAATGCTAAAATTGAACC
>Ga0307515_10011898_pt1 | contig 16436 bp, 1 predicted proteins | sample 17_EM_MG_FD_194513 | JGI IMG/M metagenome (GOLD analysis project Ga0307515, IMG submission 194513) | Populus trichocarpa ectomycorrhiza microbial communities from riparian zone in the Pacific Northwest, United States - 17_EM | ecosystem: Host-associated > Plants > Roots > Unclassified | place...
TACTAGGGAGTACGGAAACGATAATAAAGTAATTAAAGTCCGTTAAGCTCCCTAACCCCTAACTACTGTCTAATAGGATAGACCCTACCTTTAAGAATTAGAGGATTTAAATATAAGGAAAGCTCTATATTAACCACAACTATTTCCTTTTTAAAGAAGCTAAGATGCTTTACCTCTTTAGTTAAACTATTAGGGACGCCTAAAAGCACCTCTAAGCTAAGTTTAAGGACGAGTTACCTGTTTGGTTTATATCCGTTAACAAGATACTATAGCACCTAGCGGCTATCTATGTAAACCTAAACAAAGTACGCGACGCTAGGTATGACTATAATCGCCTAATAATAAGACCGAACTAATCCTTTACTAAGTTTTAGACCTAATTCCTACACCTAGCAGGCGAAGGCTAGGTCCCCCTTAAAAACTACCGATTAGACCTATACAACAAACTAACGGTTTAATTATAAGAGAAGATCGTGGTAGCCCTAGACGACCTACCAACCTACTAAAGACTTATAGCCCGTTGTCTGTTATTGGATTTAGAACTATAGCGAATTAATGCCCGTACCGATTGGTAGAAGAAATCCCGTAGTGATTAAAAACCGATAATTATACCTGCTGGGGCTAGCACTGGAAAACTAGTGGAAAGTACCCCTATACCTAAGGTAGGTACAACTGCCCTTTGGCGGGCCTCTTCTAATTAACTATATACTACGCCCCCGACTAATACCCACCGTAATACCCTAATTAACCCTACTATAGCCACGTGCTTTAACTGCGGAAAAGATAGATACTTTGCCTTGTCTTGCCTGGAGCCAAAAGATATAGGCGATATTAAGGAGATGGAGGAAGGAGAAACGTCTAACGAGTTAGAAAAAGAAGAACCCTAGGGAAAGACTCCCCCCTAGGGTACCCTATTAATCTCGAAGAGATTAATCTAAGTTAGTTAATAGGTGGTAAATACTTTACGGTTCTATATATAGTATCTTAAAATATATATAGAGTTAATATAACCGCCCTTATTAACACTAGAGTAAATGGCTTTGCCTTTATAGATACTGCCTATGCAACTAACGTTGCTAGGTTCCTAAATGTAAAAGCTACCTAGCTAGAGAAGCCTGTCTAAGTAAAAGGCTATAACGGCTAAGCCGGTAAGCCGGTTACCTACGTATTAAAATTATATATTTCCCTTAATGGACGACGCCTATATAGTATACCCTTCTGCATCCTAGACCTAGGTTCTTATAATATAATCCTTAGTCGGAAGTAGATGTCCTATTTTAATATCTAGCTAAACGTTTAATAAAGGTAGCTTATTTAGCCGAAGAATAGACTAAAATTACCCTCCTTTATTAAAGAGATCCAAACTAACCGTAGGATATTAGCCGTAGAGGCGGATCCTACCTATAAGTAGGATATTAGGGACCGGGACCTAGCCTTTATATAGGAAGACGCCCGTTATAAAGCTGGTAAGAACCCTATGCTAATAAAGATACTCTCCTGCGGTACTATGGTTAAAGAGGACTCTATATATAGAAGCGGAACGGATAGTAATATAGAAGTCGCCTAAGTTGCGGAGATCTAACCTATATAGAAGAGGACCTACTAATAGGATATAAGAGATAGCCTCTGGAAGATATAGTAGGAGCTAAAGGGAGGAATAAGAAGGTCAATACCCTAGAAGCCTTAGAAATTACGTACACCCCTACTATCGCGTAACCCCCCTACGTTGGATATTGCGGCTATTAGTACTATAGGGTTCCACTTTAATATATACTAGAAGGATAACGAGGTTTTTATAACCAGCTTATATAAAATTAACCGGATTATTAATAAGAAGAAAGAAGGGCTAGTTAAGGAAAGTAACGAGGAGCTAGTTAAGCGCCTTTTTTTTACCTACCTCTTAAGCTATAGAGACGCGTTCTCAAAAGCAGCTTTGGATATGCTACCCCCCTACTAAACGTATAATTATAAGATTTAATTAGAAGCCAATAACTCGCTAGGATATAGCCCCCTCTACTAATAATTAATAGATAAGCTAAAGGCAACAAAGTAGTACTTAATTGATAACCTTAATAAAGGGTTTATTAAGCCTAGCTAAGCCCCTTTTACTTTCCCTATCCTATTTATAAAAAAGCCTAATAGAGGCCTTTATTTTTATATTAACTATTAAAAGCTAAACGCTATTACTTAAAAGGATTAGTATCCTATTCCTTTAATTAACGAGACCCTTACACATCTAAGCTAGGTAAAGATCTTTACTAAACTTAATATCCGCTAAGCTTTCCACCGAATTAGGATAGACCCTATATCTAAAGATTTAATAACATTCCGTACCTATTATAGGTCCTATAAATATAAAGTCCTTCCTTTTAGGTTAATAAATGGGCCGGCTATATACCAAAGGTATATAAACGATGTCCTTTTCGACTACCTTAATAAGTTCTGTACGGTATACCTAGATAACATCCTTATATACTCGGACAATAAACTTAAGCATAAAGTTTATATTAAGAAGGTCCTAAAGAGATTACGGAATGCAGGCTTATAAGTTAATATTAAGAAATATAAATTTAGGGTAAAACGTACAAAGTACCTTAGGTTTATTATAAGTACGGATAGGATTAAAGTTAACCCTAAGAAGGTTAAAGCAATCCGTAGCTAGAAGCCCCCTTATACTATAAAGGGGATTTAGTCCTTTCTTAGCTTTTATAATTTCTATTACTAGTTTATCCATAACTATAAAGTTATAGCAAAGCCTCTTATATAACTTACCCGGAAAGATACGCCTTTTATATTTAATAATAACTATATAGAGGCCTTCGGAGAGTTAAAGGATCGGCTTATCTCTTTTTTAATCCTACGTTATTATAACCCGGATCTTAAATTAATGCTAGAAATAAACGCTTCCAATAGAGTCGTAGCGGAAGTCCTATTACAGTTACATCTAGGTGGCGAATAGTACCCTATTGCTTTTTTTTTTAAAGATAATAAACCTGGCTAAGTATAACTACAAAGTACACAACAAAGAAATGCTAGCTATTATTTAATCGTTGTCCCAATAGCGCGCGGAGCTTAAAGGCACAAACTCTCAGATTAAGGTCTATACTAATTATAAAGCCTTAGAGTATTTTATAATAATAAAGCAGCTTACCAGCCAATAGGCTTAATAGGCTAAAATACTCTTTTAATTTTTCTTTATAATTATGTACCGCCTAGGTATATAAAACTCTAAGGCTAATACTTTAACCCGGAGAGAATAGGACGTAGGCCCCTAGGATAAGCTAAAGGCGTAATATCGGACACGCGCCCTCCTCTGTCCTAAACAGCTTAACCTATATATCCTTAAGGAACTAAGCTCTAAAGAGAATAAACTAGCACCTATAGAAGGAGAGTTCTTAAACGAGCTAATAGGATTAATTAACCGCATCTTAACCGTAAACCGCACAGTTAAATCCCTAAAGGCCCTCCGCGACTAGGCCTTAAAAAATAACCCTAATTTAGAAATAGAAGAAGGACTACTCTTATACTAAGAACGGCTTATAGTTCTAGATATTAACAACCTACAAACAAAGCTAATCTATAAGGCCCACTGTTAAGTCTTAATGGCGCACCCTAGTTGGGATAAGACCCACCAACTACTAGCACCCCGTTACTATTGGCGAGGACTTCTATTTAATATAAAACAATTTATTAGAAACTACTACGCCTATAAACGCGCGGATGCCCCTAAGGATTAAACTCCTAGGTAGTTACGTCTATTACCAGTTCTAGAACGCCCTTAGCAATATATTATAATAGATTTTAAGTCGTTTCTAAAGGACGCCTACGGCCACAACGCGGCCTTTGTAGTAATCAACCGACTATATAAGTAATCCGTCTCCCTCCCTTACTTTAAGACCATAACTATAAAGGATATAGCTTACCTTTACGTTAATAATATCTATTGATTCTACGGCGCTTCCAAATTAATTATCTCTAACCGTAGTCCCTAGTTTATATTAGACTTCTAAAATAAATTCTGCCATATCCTTAGGATTAAGATTAAGCTCTTTACCACATTCTACCCTTAAACTAACGGCCAAACTAAGATTATAAACCAGTACCTTAACTAGCGACTACATCCCTTTATAAACTACTATTAGGATAACTAGTTAGAATTACTACCTATAATAGACTACGCGCAGCTTACGCTCCCCTATAATAGTATAGGGATATTACTATTTAAACTGCTTAACGGGTACGCACCACAAACGTCCTTTAATTGGGATAGGCCTACTAAACCCACTACGGCTCGCCAACGCCTTAGCTATAAAGAGGCCTAGGCATTTGCCGAGAAAATGCATAGGGCCTAAAAGACTGCTTAAATAATTATAAAAAAGGCGTAAGAGAAGAAAGAGGCATTTATAAATTAGTATTATTACAAAGTAGACTTCTAAGTAGGAAATAGGGTATAGGTGTTAATAAAGAACTGGAAAACCCAGAGGCTAAGCCGCAAGTTAGACTACCAAATAGCTAGTTTATACAAGATTTTAGAGAAGGTAGGATACTCCTTTAGGGTCGAACTACTAGATTTAATAAAGATCCACCCTGTTTTTTCCCTAAACCGATTATAAAAGGCTACAAACGACCTACTGCCTAGATAGTATAATAACCCTTTGCCACCAATTTAGATTGCAGAGGATAAGGAATAGGAAGTTAAAGAGATCCTAGCAGTTAAGAAGGTCCGTAGTGTCTTAAAATACTATATAAGCTAGGTTGGCCACAACGAGGACTTAAAATAGTATCCTACATCTAATTTTAAGTACTCCCCCTATAAACTATAAGACTTCTACCTAGCCTACCTAAACCTCCCCAGACCACCAAGCAAGTTAGATAGCTGGATTAAATGCTAGAAAGAAGGGTTAGATAATTATAATAATCTAGACAATAATAAGGAACTTGGACAACGCCTAAGGGCAGGCTTTTTTAAGAGGGGGGGGTAATGTAACGGTGCTGGTGCGTATTACCTGCCACATTTAACTAATTAGGATTTTCTATGCCCGGTATAGAAAATCGCTATTAGCTCGCTTACCACTAGCGCCTTAGCGGCCCTTGCGACATGTCTACCTACTGCCCCTAAACAATTCTCCTTCTTCTTCTCCTTAGCTTAGTATCTTTACTAGATAGCAATCTATAAGCTTCGGTTCAGAGGCATTTATATAAGCCGTCACATTTCTATAGCATTTTTTAAATTCTATAGTAGCTCCTAGGTAGTCTTATTATAGCCTATTTACTTAACCTTATACTATATTTTGTTATTAATGTCCTTATAACTAATAATCCTTAAAACTTGCTATTTATCTTCCTTTTATCCTCTATATATATCCGCTTTATAAATTAGTAGTTTAACATTTCTATATACTAGCTTTAGTATTGCGATATACTATATAGGGTAGATCTTTATCTTAGCTAGTAGGTTTAACTTAAACATAACTAGTAAAATCCTCTATATAATTTTAAAATGTCCTAGTCTAATATAGTCTAATATCTTACTTAATTATTAACTCTTAAAATTTTTGTGTAGTAACTATACTTTATCCCCCTCTTTAAGATCTAGTCCCTTAGATCTCTTAGTATTATAGTACCTTTTTATTCTCTCTTATACTTTATTTACTAATTCTAAAAGGTCTATATAAAGATTTATTAGTGTTTTTATTCTTTCTTTAGCTATACTACTTGTTTTCTTTACTTATTATAGTTATAACGATATTTTTAGCTTATATCTATAGTTTGCCTTAAATAGTAATGTGCCTATTCCTTCTTATAGTGTTATATTATATATAAAATATATAATTAGTAATAATAATACCTAATTATTCTGTATATAATTAATATAGTATCTAATTTAACCTTTCTATCTGTTTATTTATTTGCGGATAATATATAGTAGAAGTTACTACTCTAACTCCTTATTCCGCCAAGAATACCTCTTAAAAATACTACTATAAATCTTAGATCTCTGTCTAATATAATCTTGCTTAATACTTTATATTTTATAAATACTTCCTTAATATAGATTTTAGCGATATCCTCTACTAAGATTTCTTCTATATATACTACAAAGTAGCCCTATTTAGTTAACTTGTTTACTATTACTGGAATTATATTATACTCCTATCTAGTAATAGGGTCTCTTAACTTTAATAACTTAATAATAAAGTCCTATAATATAACTTCCTATAGTCTCTCTAGTATTTTAATAGGTTGTAGCCCTCTATATAGCTTATACCTTATTAGTTTATTTCTTTAGTAATTTAAATACTCTTTTATTACTTTTTTTTTTAGCTATACCCTAAATTCTATTAATAATGTATTCTTTTTAAAGTCTTAATACTAAGCCTGTTACTCTATTATATCCTTAAGTTATTCCCTTATAGAAATCTTCTATAAAGTACTCTGCTATGCCTTTTAGGATATACTTTATTTCTTAATTTCTATATATATCTATCTATAAATCTTTTAGTTATACTTTTAGAATTCTTTATACCTAAAAGCTCTTTAGTGTTTTATAGACTCTTTCTAGTTTATTATTCTTTTAAGTTACTACTAGCCTAGGATAATTATACTTAATTAATCCGTTATTATTTCTGCGTAGTATTACTCCTAATAGTTTCTTATTATTTTATAGTTTAGCCTTTCTATTTAGCGCGTCTACTCTTATATTTTTAGTACCCTTAGTATACTAGATCTTAAAATAGTATTCTATAAGCATTTCTGCCTATTTAATTTATCTATAATTAAGTTCTTTTATTATTAGAAACCCCGTTAAGTTTTTATAATCCATTTTAACTATAAATAGTTTCTTTACACCTTATAAAAATACTTTTTATTTCTTAAATACTATAACTATACCTAATAACTCCTTGTTATAGACGTTATAATTTAACTCTAGTAGTGTTATCTTTTAACTATAGTATGCTATTAGGTGCTATATGCTCCTATACTTCTATAATAAGTATACTTTTAGTATAAAGTCTAATACGTCCGTCTTTATAACCGTATTTAGTCCTAGTTAATAGATTTTAAGGATTAGCTCCTAGGTAAATAACTCCTTAAGTTCCTTAAATAACTTCCTTTATTTATTTCCCTATACCTATAGTTCCTCTTTCTTTATAAGCCTTATAAATAGTTTAATATTCTTTAACTATTATACTATAAACCTTCTATAGTAGTTATAAAACCTAAAAATAACCTTAACTATATTATATTCTCTAGTTCCTACTAACTTACTATAGCTTCTATTTTCTTTAAGTCTATATTAATATAACCTAGTTTAATAATAAATTTTATAAAATTAGATTTCCTTATAAAGAACTTATATTTCTTAATTACTACTAGTATCTATTCTTTTTATAGTTTCTTTAAGACCTATTTAACATATTCTCCGTATTCTTCCTTAGTTATTAAGTAGATAATAATATTGTTAAGGTATACTATAATAAACTTATTAAGGTATTCTTCTAATATACTATTAATTTATTTCTAAAACGTTGCTAGTATATTTATTAACCCAAATTATATAACTAATAGTTTATATAGTCTTTCCCTTAACCTAAAGGCTGCCTTTTATTTATTGCCTTCCTTAATTCTAATCTAATAGTACGCCTATTTTAGATCTATCTTTATAAAGATTTACGCGTTACCTATCTAATCTTAGATTTTGCTAATTAAGGGTAAAGGATACCTATCCTTTTAAGTAATACTGTTTAACTATCTGTAGTTAATATATAGCTTAAGTTTTCCGTTTTTCTTTAGTACGAATAACACTAGATAACTCGCTAATAACTATAATAGTCTAATATATCCCTTTTATAAGTTTTCTTAAATAAACTCTTTAAGTGCTCTTAACTCCTCTTAAGTAAGTTTATAAGTTAGAAAGAACCTTAAACTTATTCCTAATTCTAATTCTATCTTATAGTCCTATACTATATAATTTACTAGCTTTTTACTTTTTAGGCTTTATAGCTTCTTACCATACTTATAGTATCTTTTTAGTATATAACTTAAGCCTCGCTTAGTCTCCTTATATATTACTCTGACTTAGTACTATACTATTTTAGTTTATTATTATATTCTGCATTATTAAGTATTTCTAATATTAACTTAACCTATAATCTAATTAATCTTTAATTTATATTTCTATAATTAAAGTATTTCTAATACTGCCTTATCCCGTCCTAATAGTAGGATATTAAAAGACATCTTAATTTATCTCCCTTTAATAGTTAACTAAATAGGTCCTATTTTAAAATTAATAATCCCTCCTCTATAGGTTATTAGATCTTCTAAAATTATAACTAATAGGTAAAGTTGCTCCTTTTGTCTATAAGGTAATCCTATTTTTTTAATTACTACTAGTAAGATATAGTTCCTTATTACTCTACTATCTATTAGTACTTTAAACTATTAATCTTACTAATTAACTTATAAATTTAGGTGTTGTCCTTAAATTCCTTTTAGGGTCTAAGGCTCTACTACTGGCTCCCTTTAGTTCTGTAGGCCTCTACTTTTCCTAATTATTAGCTGCTTAATCTTAGCGCATTTAGCTTATTTTTTATAGCTAATACCTAGTTTACTTCTTGTCCTCTATATGCTATAGATATATATTTTTTTAGGTATTCCTATTACTATTATCCTTCTAAACATTCTTCCGTAAGGAATCTCCCTAGTTAAAGTATTAAATTGTTTAACTTCTAAACTTTTATTAGATACCAGCCGTGTATATACTTAGTATTCTTATATTATTGCTTATCTAGCGCCTAATATATCCTTATAGGATATTTCCGATTCTTTTCCTTTAGATTCTTATATATTTTGTATATATCGTCTATATACACGATCTATAATAACGTATAGTATGCTAGGTGCTTTATGTTAACTCTTAGTTTATCTTTATCCTTAAGCTTAAACCTTTATTATGTTAATCTAAACGTTACGACTTTGTTTATAGGTATTAAAATATATCTCTCGCTTTTTTAGTCCTTTAATTATTTCTTTAGATCCTTTAACGTTATAATTAAGGCCCCTTTAATATAACTTATTGCCTTTTCTATAATAAGGTAGTCCTAAATAACTCTTTTATCTAACTATATATAGAAATCTTTCTACTTACTATTGTGCCTTTATCTATACTACTTTTAGTATAGCTGCTAGAGTATATATAGCTTGTCTGTAAGGAAGTATCTTTTTACTACTATATTGTAACAGCTTTTTATATACCGTTCCTCGAACCTAATAGGGATCCCTAAATCCTCTTTATTTTCTAGTTCGGTAAGCTATTTAGCTCTTAGTATGCCTACCCTAGGCCTATTAGTAATTCTTTATATAGGTACTCTATCCTTAGTACGACCTAGTATATTAGTCCTTTAATCTAGTTTCTGTTGCTACTATACAATAATTCTCTTCTGGAATTCTATTATAGTCTCTTTTAGTTTTCGCCTTATAAGTAGATCCTTAAAGTTTTCTTACTTCTTAATTCTGGTTTATTTAATAGTCCTTATTTATATTTAGAAATCTTAGTCCTATAGGATTCTTAATCCTAAGCTTACTTTTTTCTTAAGCTTAGCTCTAGCCTTAGTCTAATTAGGTTTATATAGTATTCTTATCTTATCTTAAAAGTCTTAAATCTTACTTATCTCGTCTTAAGAATCTTATACCTTTAGGAAACTTTATCCCGAGCTTATTTATATATTACTAAACTAAGCCTTTACTCTGCTCTATCGGTTATCGTCTATTATAGGTCCTTAAGCTTACCTTATCTTGTCTTAAGAATCTTAGTCGTCTTTTATCTTATCTTAAAAGTCTTAAGCCTTTAGCCTTTTGCCTTTATTAAGTGCCGAAGTAGTTTACTATTTTACTTTTCTTACGTCTTATAAAGCGATAGATATCGTATCTAGTGGGGTCTTAATCCCTACTAATGTTCCCTATTCTATAGTGGGATTATTTTCTACCTCTTTTATAATATCTTTAAGGTTTATATACTTCTAGTAAGCTACCTTTATTGCCTTATTATTATAGAATGTTTCGCCTATATTAAATTTATTATTGTTTATACTAACTTAATAGCACGAGTGAGTTATATCCACGGGCACGAAATACATGTAGTATCGTATGCTTGTTTAGATGGTGACTTATTTCTTTATCGTACATAAAGAGGTTCAATTTAAGGGGTTTCCTGAGCTCGCTTAGCTCACGTGATTGCGACCATAAATTCCCGTTCGAACTTATTCAGATACTGGCGGTACTTAAAAAATAAAACCACTTGTGTATAGCCTCCGTAATTGCTTTAATAAAACCGTAAAGTATAAAAGAAATACGTAAGAAATAAAACCGTAAAATACGAAAGAAATTAAGAAATAAAACCATAAAACACAAAAGAAATACATAGGAAATTCCTCCGTATAGTAGGTGCTGTAATTATACACTAGCGGTACTTAAAAAATAGAACCGCTTATATATAGCCTCCGTAATTTGCTTTAATAAAACTATAAAATGTAAAATATATAAAAATAAAACTAAAAAGTATAAAAGAAATGCGTGAAAATAAAACTATAAAACATAAAGGAAATGCGTAAGAAATCCCTCCCGAAGTACCTTTTTGGTCGTCTTCTAAACGGTGCTTTAAGCCGGCCGTAAGTCCTGCTTACGGTCTGTAGAATAAACTATACGGCCTTCTGTTGGGCTATAAATAAGCCGTACAGTCTTCTAGTGGGCCGTAAATAAACCGTATAGCCTTCCGATGGGCCGTAAATAAACTATAAGTACTTCGTAAAGCTAGGTAAGCTCGCTTAATAAGCCTAATGGGCTAATACGCCTTAACTGGAACGGCTTTTCGGCTGACAGGTGGTCGAAACGGCGGTACAGGCGGTGGGTTTTGGTACTGCTGGCGGTAGCGGCGGTCCGTAAAGAAGGTAGTATATATTCCTTAACTAGGGTGTTCCTTCTCCTATATAACGGCTGAAGACTGGGTAGTAAAGGGTAGGTTAAATAAGGCCTTTGGTTGGTAAGTAGACGTAATATACACCCCTAGGGGGTTGTACGTAGGTTAGTCTATATACAGCTGCATATTAGGGTTAGTATTGGCAGTACCAGGGTAAAGATACTGGGCGGGAGGAAGACTAGGTAGGGTAAGGGCAGTTGCCGCAGGCAGTAATTACTGGGTAGTTTACGGAGGTTTGTATAAGCTTGGCTGCCGTAGCTCCTTGGCTTTAGTTAACGAGGATAGTAAAGCTAGCGGAGCTTACGCGGACGTAGCTTATATAGGCGGAGCTTGCGCTAATAGAGCTTTTACGAGCGGAGCTTATATAGACGGAGCTTATGTGGGCAGAGCTTGCGCGGACGGGGCTTGCGCGGACGGGGCTTGCGCGGACGGAGCTTGCGCGGGCGGAGCTTGCGCGGGCGGAGCTTGTGTAGACGGAGCTTGTGGAGACGGAGCTTATATAGGTGGAGCTTATACAGACGGAGCTTGCGTAGACAGAACTTGCGTAGACGGAGCTTGCGCTAACGGAGCTTGTATAGACGGAGGTTGCGCGGGCGGAGCTTGTGTAGGTAGAGCTTGCATAAACGGAGCTTGTGCGGGCGGAGCTTGTACAGGCGGAGCTTATACGGGCGGAGCTTGGGGTGGAGCTTATACGGACGGAGCTTGTACGGTAGCTGGGGTAGGTAGGTTAGGTAGAGGATCGTCCTTTAAGGCTTGCGGGCTTATTGCGTTCTCTTAATCGTTCGCTTGGTCTTAATTTCCGCTAAAGTCTACCTAATAATTTCTAGAGTCCACCTGTGTCTCGTCCTTATTTAACTTTTTAATAATCTCTTCCTTTAACGTTGTATATAGCAAGAGTCCTACTATTTCTCTTTTGGGTAGTAGTGGACTTATATATATCTCTGGTCCTATAAGACCAGAGATTCTATTAAGGTTAAAAGCGGTGAAAAATCTATTGGTATTAATATGGTCTAGGATTTCCTCTTTAGTCTATTCTATTTAGTCTTCCTTACACAGTATATTGTACAAAGATTATGTAATAGTGACTTGCTTATTAACCTATACGCCTTAGTTACGTAGGAGGGTTTGTAGGTTATAGAGAGCTATATAGTCGCAAGCCTTAAAGGTAGCTTCCGTAAAGTCTGCAAAGTCTTCCTTATATAGTTCCCACATGTCGTTATTTAAAAAATTATAATATCCGTATTTAATAACTTTAAACTTAATATAGTTATTAACATCGTTTATAGACGTAAGGTCGACTCCCTAACTCCATTTCTTTTAGCCTTCATTAATTTGCTTTCTAATATCTGCCATACTATATAGTATAGTAGCGGGTAGTAGTGGCTCGTAGCGGGTGGAAGAGGTCTTGTAGTAGTCCGTAAAGGTAATTAGCGGGTCTATAGTGGTTCGTAGAAGGGTAAAGGTGTCCGTAAGGGGTCTTAATAGGTCTATATTAGTTCGCGGAGGGATAGGAGGTCTCCGTAACGGTCCGTAAGGGTAATTAACGGGTCCGTAACGGTTTGCAAAAGGGTAAAAGGTCTCCGTAAGGGGTCTAAAAAGACGTCAGAGGTATTAAAAGAGGGTGTAGTAGGAATAGGGGTTTAAGGTTTGGATGTAGATTAAGGGTAGGGGGTTTTTATAAGGTTTTATAACGGTCTATAAAAGTAATTAATAGGTCCGTAGTAGTTCGCGGGAGGGTAGGGGGTTCCGTAAAGGTCTGTATTCGCGTTTATAACTTCCGGTAAACTGTACTAAGACTTAAATAAGTATATAGAGTTGGTGATAAGTCCGTAATCCCCGACTTCTGACCTTTTAGTAGGTTGTACTAGGAGTCTAAACAAGTGGTCGCTGTTGAGTATCGCTTAGGGAAGGTATTAAGTAATTGCTAATCTGTGCGCGCTCACTAATCAGTATTCGTACTAACTTAATAGCACGAGTGAGTCGTATCTACGGGCACGAAATATATATAGTATCGTATGCTTGTTTAGATGGTGACTTATTTCTTTATTATACATAAAGAGGTTTAATTTAAGGGGTTTCCTGAGCTCGCTTAGCTCACGTGATTGCGACTATAAATTCCCGTTCAAACTTATTTAAACAATTATCCTTAATATCCAATCTATAAACTAGTTCGTTAGTTCCTTTAAACTTTACTAATTTTAGCTCCTATAGCTAATAGCTTATACTATACTTAGCGTCTTTATAAATTTGGTATATATTATTATAATAAAACACAAAACTTTTAATTAAACTTTCTTTTGTTCCTTATAGTATATTATTATCCCTCTATATATATATATATTGTCTACTAGTCTCGTTTCCTTTACTATATAATAACTCTGTCTACTTTTATAGTCTTTAATATAATAACCTTATTTTCCGCAATTTATATAAGCTCCTTCTTTAAACCATTTTTTCTATTATAGAGTCCGCCTAAACGTCTTCTGCCACTAAAATCCCTAGTTTAGCCTCTGCTCCTTAGACCTTTAGTTACTTAACCCCTATCCTTTAGGTTTTCATACTTGTCTATTCTATTTCTTATTCTTTTTAGTACTACTTAGGTCTATTAGCTTTGCGCTATATTATAGTTTCTAATTATAACTTTGTTATTGCGTACTTTACGCCTTATACAACTATAGAACTTTATTCTAACCCTTCTTAGTCTATTCTCTTTAGTAGATCCTATTATTAATCTTAATTACTTAGTTAATTAATTCCCTAAGAGTCCCCGCATCTTCTATTAGGATAATTACGTCCTAAACTTTTACCTTAAGTCCCTGCTTATACTATACCATAAGCGCTTTATTATTCTATTTAATCTATATTGCTAATGTTTAAAACTACATTATATACTTAATTGCTAAAGTTCTTTATATTAGGTTTTAAAGCTTTTATTCTACCGTAGTAGTTGCCTTTAGGTCTCTAAATATTTACGTTAATTATTCTATAAACCTGTTTTAACTTAAGAATATATACCGGACCTTCTAGTTAGTAGTTATTATACCATGCTCTTATATCTCTATAAGGTAAGGCTTAAACTACTTAAGTGCCCTTCTTAATAAGAACAGTCCTATATAGGCGACTTAATCTATAGGCGTTCCTAGTTTAACTTCTTCCTATATAACTTTAAAGTGCATTTATATAAGGAATCCTTTAAGTTTTAACTTCTCTCCTAAGAATTGCTTAATTAAGGGTAACTTAACCTTAGCTGCTCCGATTCTATTAATCTTATCTTTAAGTATCTTATTATTATCTATTAATTAATTAACTATTTCCTGTAGCTATCCAACGGTAACTGGCTAAGAGTTAGTATTTACTATATTAGTGTTATTACCTAATCCAGATATAGTCGCTGCCGTTAACGGCGTCGTAGTTACTACTTTTGGTGGTATATTATTTAACTTTCCCCATTATAACCTTAGTAGTAAATATATAATAAAGCCTTATGGGAAATACTACGGTAGACTTATTAATGGGCTAGGTATATAGGTATAGAATAGTTAACAACGTAAATATAACTAGTAAAGTAATTACCTAATAGATTAACTCTAATTATATTTTAAGATTTACTATAAAGAAAAGAAACTATTTGTAGAGACCGTACGTCCTTAAATATATAACTCCTCCATATAGTAAAGGTTGAGTACATTAGTACGTTGGTATGTTAGTATATCCTACGTTCCTAACTTATAACGTAACTAGCCACGTAACTCGGCTACCTTTTATCCCATAGCTCGATCGGTTTTAGCGCCTCCTATACTATCTTAACTAACCCGTTTATATCTCTTCTTAGTAGTCGTACTACTGTAGATATAAGGTCCGTAACAATTAAAAGCTTATTCGCATTTAGTAGTCTATTTAAATCTTATATTCTTTCTTATTAAGTTTACTAATAGCTAAACAATTTTTAAGAAGTAATTAATAAATTAATAATAGAAATTTATTGTATAATTACAGCACGTGGTATACCAAACGCGTAGTTACGCGTTTGGTGTACTAACTACCTACGTGCTAACTAATTAGGGGGGAGGCGCGTTAGTATATAGACCACGTAGTCTACCTTAATAGAAAAGATAGTTACCACCATCCTAAAGAGCATACGATACTATACGTATTTCGTGCCCCGGGATATGACTTAATTGTATTATTAAATTGATATAAACACTGATTAGTGAGCGCGCATAGATCAGTAATTACTTAATACCTCCCCCGAGCGATACACAACAGCGAATACCCGTTTAATCCTAGTACGACCTATAGGAAGGTCGGAAGGTGAAGGATTACGGACCTATCACTAACTCTGTATACTTATTTAAGTCTTAGTACGGTTTACTGGAAGTTTATAGACGCGAATACAGACCTTTATAGAAACCCCCTACCCTTCTATAAACCATTATAGACCCGTTAATTACCTTAACGGACCGTTATAAGACCTTACGGAAACCCCTACCCTCCTATAAACCACTACGGACTTGTTAATCGCCTTTACGGACCACTATAAGACCTCTTCTACCCGCTACGCACCACACTATACTATATAGTATGGCAGACATTAGCAAGCAAATCAATAAAGGTTAAAAGAAGTGGAGTTAGGGAGTCGACCTTACGTCCATAACTGACGTTAATAACTATATTAAATTTAAAATCCTTAAATACGGACACTATAAGCTTTTAAATAATAATATGTGGGAGTAATACAAAGAAGACTTTACAGACTTTACGGAAGATACTTTTAAGGCTTGCAGTATTATACCTATCCGTAACCTATAAACCCTTTTACGTCACTAAGGTGTATGGGTTAAAAAGGACAGGCGAGTTACTATTACACGGTCTCTGTACGATATACTACGTAAGGAGGACTAAACGGAATGGACTAAAGAGCAGATCTTAGACCACATTAAAACTAGCGGACTCTTTGCCTCTTTCAAACTTAATAGGATCTCCGGTCTTATTAACGACCCATTTAACTAAATTCGTCCTATAAACCCAAGCAGTTTTAGAATTAATTTTACGGGCTAAAGCATACCTAGTACTTAAGTTACGGACCGCAATACCCCCGTAACCCAAATTACGGACCATAATACCCCCGTAAACTAAACTATGGACTAAAACCCTCCCGTTACCCAAGCCACAGATCTATAACCTATTTAAGTTATAGATCTGTAAACCACCTAAGTAAAGACCTACGGCAAGGAGCTAGCTAACCTAGCTAAGCTCTATACCGACGAATCTAAGTATAGCGGTAAAAATGACAACTTTAACTTTAAACTGACTATCTTTACGGACCTCTGTTCAGGGTTGTTTTGGATAAATCTTATCGCGATAAGACGGAATGGATATCCTTATCGCGATAAGGATATCCATTGCATTTTATCGCGATAAGTCTTGGCATACCCCAAATAATCTTTCAGTCGCCTTC
>Ga0307515_10011899_pt1 | contig 16435 bp, 8 predicted proteins | sample 17_EM_MG_FD_194513 | JGI IMG/M metagenome (GOLD analysis project Ga0307515, IMG submission 194513) | Populus trichocarpa ectomycorrhiza microbial communities from riparian zone in the Pacific Northwest, United States - 17_EM | ecosystem: Host-associated > Plants > Roots > Unclassified | place...
TCCTTTCTCTAATCTCTAATAAAATGGACTCTCTCCCGTGGATGTAGGCGGTTTTGCCGAACCACGTAAAATATTGTGTCAGTGTGCTTCCCCTCCCCTTTGAGCAATTATCAGTACACCCCCGGTCAGAAATCCCCAACATGCGGGTAAGTAAATTTTCAACTCCCATACTTTGCATGCCTAGATTTACCATTTGTCTTTTATTGTAGAGTAACCAATAAAAGAAATAGACAAACATATTAGGGTATTAGGGTGTGAGAAAAGCATAACTGAGTGAACAAAAAGCACGAGCAGGGCAGGGCAGGGCAGGGGAGGATACCACAAAGAATTGCATTTAGTACTTTTCTATTTTGCATCTATTTGAAAATTCCTTTTCATGTAGATTTTAATAGCTGAAACATTGGGGAACCAACACTAGAGTTTTGTCTCCGTCAATGGTCAACTATCTGCCATGTTGTTATTTCAAATATTTTGAAAAAACGAACAAACGAAATCTATTGATGATTGGTAAAACATCTTTCATAACAATACAAGGAAATAAAGCTAGTGTAGTCAAAATGATGATCCACGTTATTTGGCTGCTTCCCCTGTGTTCTTTAACAGATGAGCTTTCATGTGTCGTGTTTCACAACCCTGATCCATGGTGCTGTTATGACTTGTGCAACATTTGGAAGTATAGGAGTACAAGATTTCATACAATTATATAAGAGCCTCCCACACAGCGTTTGGTCCTTGTTTCAACACATAAATTTTGGTTATTGTGATCTTAGAACTCGATGCGTACTTGTAGCATAACTGCATTAGCTGAGATGAGTGATTCACTTTGGTTTATTGTATTTGTTGGGCACATTGAACTAGAACATATCTGTTCTCATATACTGTCATTTACGTATTTCACTCTTTATTTGTTTTCCTTGGTTTGCAGCTCCAGTGGGTCACTGGCAACCAAATAAATCTCTTGCTTTTCAAATGATGAATATTCCAGTCTTCTTTGTCTAGACTTGTCAGAATTTTAAAGAAATTCTTTTTATCTTTTGTTCGATAAAAATCAGTCCTCTGGGAGGTAAACCTAAAATTTTCTGAACGTCTTGGCAGTGACTGGTCGAGTGACCACAAAGGTTGATGTGTTTAGCTTTGGAGTCATATTAATGGAGATGATCACAGGAAGAAAAGCACTTGATGAGACCCAACCTGAGGACAGCTTGCATCTTGTTACTTGGTTCCGTAGGATGCACATCAACAAAGACACATTCCATAAGGCCATTGACCCAACTATTAATCTTGACGAGGAAACCCTCGGCAGCATTAGCACCGTTGCAGAGTTAGCAGGCCATTGCACTGCAAGGGAGCCCTACCAAAGGCCAGACATGGGTCATGTGGTTAATGTTCTGTCATCTCTTACTGAGATTTGGAAAGCAGCAGAACCAGATTCTGATGATATGTATGGGATTGATTTTGAGACGCCCTTGCCTGAAGTACTCCTGAAGTGGCAGGCATTTGATGGAAGCAGCTCTTCATTTCTTCCCAGTGGGGATAATACCCAGACTAGTATACCTACTCGGCCATCTGGCTTTGCAGAGTCATTCACTTCGGCAGATGGGCGGTAGAAAAATAAGGCAAAAGAAGTCGTGTGTGCGGTGATATCGGTGTGTAAACAGTGGTTGTGGTAGGGTTGGTAGTTTATATCCTTGTGGTGCCTTTGAGTTTGGGATATGCAGATAGATATTTCAAGAGTGAATTAGCTTTTATTTGGTCATCCTTTTTTTTCCTCTCTTTGTTTCACTTGGATCTGACACATGTTCATCGATCCCTCTTGTTCGATGTGTTTCCAAGCATCAAATTTTGGGAATATTGGAACCAACAGTTGAAGATCTCATTTTGTAAAGGAAATGACGGAAATTCTATTTGTTGGGATATCATCATCCTCATGTTATGAATTGCTGCTTCATTTCACCGACCCTTTTTCCATGTCCTGGTCCAAATCCATATCTGGATAATGATAGGTGGTACGGATGTCGTTTCTGGAACACAATGTTTATTTAGTTAATTAATTTGTAATTACTTGTGAGTTTATCTAGCAATTCTTCCATGAAGAAATGTTTTTAAATAGGCTGACTGCTCGTGAGTGCATGGAGCAATCTCACTAATCTAGCAGGGTACTATCAATCACTGTGTATGATTCTGTGGAAAGCATGGCAGTCAGATATAAAATAAAATAGTTTTCCTTTTCTCTTAACAACAAAAGCTGAGTTGTGGATGATGTGATAGATGGATACACGATGTACCATAGGATATTCCAAGTTGTCCACGAATGTCTGATAAAACATGACAGTTGACTGCTACGAACATCTGCTCTCTTTGATCTGCTTGCTTGCCAGCTGTTTCTTTCGATGCTTCCTAATCCCAATAGAAATTCTGCCACTCTGACAGTGTGATCTAAGGCCTTGTAATCATTATTCTATAATTAGCGGATTTAGTGGCGTTGTAATCAGTCGACTTGTCTGTTGTCAGTCTTTTTTTTTATCCGGCTGCTGAAGGTTCCATATGCCCGCGGGGGCCACCTATTTCATTTGTTTTTATACTCTCTTTTTTTCCTTCCTCTTTAATTTTTCTTCATGCTTCTTTTATTCTCTTGATATTGCAAAAGTACTAAATCCATGCCACCTCGTTGCAAAAGTACTCGAATTTTATTCTCCCTTCCCAAAGATTCTGCTGTCCCTTTCCATTTCTATCACAACTGTCTAGAGTAAGATTGTAAGTCAAAAAGTTATGTAATATTGTTTTGTTTAACAAATGAAATGGCATGTTAAATATAATTTATGCTAAAACTACAAGTAAATAATAAACTTGTAGACATATATATATATATATATATATATATATATAATGACAATCATTTTGTAAGGACTAAAAAGTTTTAACAAACATACTAATTATACATTAAAAAAAGCGTCAGATATTGAAAAAAATCTTGGCATGCATACTAAAAAAAAGATAAAATAAAATAAAATAAGGATACATATTTGTTAAAACATTTTAAAATTAATGAAATTTTATTATTGTTAAAAATGAATCTTTTGTTTTTAAGATTTTATTGCTTATTTTTTTAGTACAAAAGATGTTTGCAACAAGTTACTGGAGATTCCAACAACACCAATTTAGTTTATATACACTTCTAAACAAGGCATTTGAATCAAAGAACATGTAACTCAACTATCTCTTGATAAAATGAACTTAAGCTCTAAATTTGAAAGTTTATATGCACTTCAAAACAAGATATTTGAATCAAGAAATATATAACTCAAATATCTATCAACAAGTTGAACTCAAGTTCTAGGTTTGAGAGAAAAATCAAAGCATAAAAAAACACACTAAAAAATAAGGTAAGAAAGAGTGTGTAAAAATTTAGAAAACTTTTCCTTCACCCTTTTTTATAGAAGAATTAATTCTGAACATAGTGGCTATAAATTTAAATTTTTGTAAAGAAAATAATTGTGAGTTTAAGCCGAAAACTCATTTTACTTAAGATCTTTTTCATCTAAAAGTTTGAGTGCTTTTTGAGTATAATTTTAATTTTTTAACGTTTCACTTTATAAACACCAAGATATGCTCAATCTTGTAAAATTAGCTAACAAACATTCTAAAATCAAATTTAAACCAGACTTGATTTATATAACAAATGTAGTAAATTCGTAAAATCGAACCGAGTTTACCGATTTTATACGACTTAAGTATGATTTTACTAGTTTTTTAGTTTTAGTCCGATTTTGCACGCTAGATATATATTGACTTGTAAAATCATACGATTTTACAAATTAATTCGTGATTTTAACAACAAGTGTGTTTGCCGGTGAAGATTCATGTTTCCTTTTTATTAATTTACATATAAAAAATCAGTATAAAGTTTTTTAATTAAAAATAAAAAATATCTTCGTTAAAAAGTCTTTCAGCTGTTGCTGCCACGCCTAGATGGCTAGAATTTCTACTCTCAGTCAGAGGTTGGGTCCTTGCTCGAGTAACTGGAGCGGTTTCTATCAAGACTATAACAATCAGAGCACGATGGATATTCTTGCCAGAGGGCCTCGTATAGGTGCAGTGGCCTCCAAGCCCACTTATGGGAAGAGTATGGTGAGGTGAGAGACCAAATTAAAACATAAATTATATGTTTGTATGGTGAGGTGAGGTAAAATTATATCATAAAATTTAAAACTGGACTTTGCTGATGGTCTGTTTGTATGGTGAGGTGAGGTAATTTTTTTAGGGACAATATTTTTAAAACATAAATTATATCTCATCAAGAACTAAAAATACATATTTTTTTATTATCACATAAAAAAACATAGCAATACCTCACCAGACATCAATCTCGAACACGACCTTATTGCCTTTGCCACGCCACGCGAGGGTTGAGAAACCAAGCAGTCCGGCAGTCCGCCAATCTGTATAGGGAGGCTTGGGCCTATGTTACTTTTCAATTTCCGAGCACGGATTTGGACCAAACAAATAAGTCCAATCCACTAGCTACCAGTCAAGGAGTTTCTTGATAGACACGAGAGAGTATTATAGAGCTGTTGAAAACATTAGTTTTTTCAGAAACCGTTGTTCAACAATTTGTCTTAAAATACTTTTTAAAAAAAAAAAACAAAATCGTTGTTGGGAAGAAACCGATGTTCTTAAAAACTATTGGCCCGGTTTGGAATTATAGCTTAAAAAAGGTTGGTAAAAATTTATTTTTTTATATTTTTAAATTGTTTTGATGTGATGATATCAATTTTTTTTTAAAATAAAAAAATATATTATTTTGATATATTTCTAAACAAAAATCATTTTAAAAAATAATCCCTACAATATTCTCATACACCTAAAAAATCAAATAACTAAATATTTTTTTTTTGGCACTCTACTATCCAAATGTTTTTAAGAAAAAGGTGTTAGTTTTTGTTTTTCTTAAGAAAACTCCACACATTCCTTTATTTCTTTTTCTACGACTTATATACAACTCTTGTTTTCTTTGCTTCTGAAGGACCTCTCTCTCAGAAAAAATTGCTCCCGCGTGTCATCCATTTTTTCTTATTAAATTTGTGTTCAGATATGATCGTGTGAAGAAATGGTTAAAATGTCACTCTTACCCATTGGTCCACCAACGGGCTATGCCCAAACCGAGTTTTTTTTTTTTTTTTTAAATCAAATTAAAGTTAATTTTATCAAGTCTATCTATCACACCCGGTTAAAATTTACTTTGATTTCTTTTTAAAAAATATACAAAACAATATTATTTTATTTTTTAAAATAATAAATTTTTTAATACTAAAATGATATTATTTTGGATTAATTAAAATTAACACAACCAACCCCCGATTTTATGCTCCAAGTAATGGTTATAATGATGCTTGAGAAATTTGACGGTAAATTGGTAATTTATAAATGAAACCGGACAAGTGCATGCATGGTGTTTTACATTTGGGCAAAAAGGATGGTTTTTTTTTTATATATATATATATATATATAATTATTATTGTTTGGACTAGCTTACATGTATTTTAATTAATTTTTTAAAATTTTAAATTAAAAAGTAAATAAATTTTTAATAATTTTAAAATTTACACACTTGAACTAATTATTTTTAAAAATCAAATCCAGAACTTCGTTCGTGGTGTGGTGTGGGTTTCTTCCCTTGACACAAACATTACGAGACTCGGTCGGTCAAATGTTTTACCAATGTCATCAAACCATATAAAAAGGATGCGCGTTGTTAGAACGCGTAGGCGCGTACCCCTGTGAAAAGTACGAAGCAAAGGCAAAAATAAATACAGAAGCCTAGCCCAACCCGTTCCAATTTCTAACAACAAGTGCCATGAATTGGAGGGCGGGTCAGTCAGCCCCCACCGACCCTTGCGTTGACGACCCTTTTATTTTGTGCGTGTCAAAGTGATGATTCTTCTTTTTTATTAAATTTTCTAAAACCACCGCCCATCCTCCCTCCCTCCCCCTTGACGGTTCGTATCTTGATCGTTTCAAACTTCAACGGTCAAATATTCAAAACCCGCAGCAAAGCAAACACCTCCCCCATGACTCATTATTTATTTCAGTCAACATTAAAATAATTCTTAAGTTTTCGAAGTTGAACGACCGTGTCAATCTAACACATAATTAACACGTACAAATCTGTATAAAATTCCCATCCAGTTCCCATTAATTCAATTCCTTAGCACAAAATTAATAACACGTTCATTCTTCCAAGTTCCAACCAAAAAAAGGTACCGCTCGCTACGTACCATTCCTTCTTTCTTAAGTTAGTTGTTTCAATTAAACATCAGGTACATGATGATCTCTACATGGAGAAAGCGAAGAGAAGCACGACTAGCTGGCAAGCAGCGGCTAGAGAGCGAAACGGGAGACATTGAGGTGACAGTACCGAACCATTTTCGATGCCCGGTATCGCTAGACTTGATGAAAGATCCGGTCACCATGTCAAGTGGGATTACTTATGATCGTGAGAGCATTGAGAAGTGGATAGAGGCTGGCAATGTGACCTGCCCCATAACAAACAAGGTCTTGAGGAGCCTTGATTCGATACCAAATCACACAATACGTAAAATGATTCAGGACTGGTGCGTTGCGAATAGTTCTTATGGGATTGAAAGGATTCCAACGCCTAGAATTCCTGTGAGTTCTGAGGAGGTTTTGGAGATTCATTCCAAAATTAAAACAGCTTGCAGAAAAGGAGATCAAGCTGGGTGCCAAAATCTGGTTGCCAAGATTAAGGCACTAGCAAAGGAGAGCGAACGTAACAGGAGGTGCCTTGTGGCTACTGGAACGGCTGGTGTTTTGTCATCTGCTTTTGAAGAGTTTTCAAAAGCTTCTTTCGATGATAATGTTGCAGTCTTGGAGGAAATACTGTCAGGTTTGGCGGTACTTTTGCCTCATGACAAGGCCACGACTTACCTTGGCTCAGATGCATCTATGGATTGCGTTGTGTGGTTCTTGAAAAGTGAGGATTTGTCTACGAGAAGAAATGCAGTCCTGGTGCTAAAAGAGCTCGTTCCATTGGATAATAGAAAAGTAGACATGTTATTAGAAATTGAAGGAGCCATGGAAGCTCTGTTTAAGCTAATTAAGGCACCCATTTGCCCGTCTGCAACAAAAGCTTCATTGCTGATCATTTATCATATGGTCATGTCGTCGTCTCCAACAAATGCGAAGATCATAGATAAGTTTGTTGATTTGGGTTTGGTTTCATTGCTGCTAGAAATGCTTGTAGACGCGGAAAGAAGTATATGTGAGAAGGCGTTGGGGGTTCTTGATGGAATTTGTGACAGGGATCAAGGGAGAGAGAAGGCATACAATCATGCTCTCACAATACCAGTTCTAGTCAGGAAAATACACCGAGTCTCAGACTTAGCAATGAAGTTCTCCGTCTCTATTTTATTTAAGCTCTGCATGAATGAGAAGAGAGGAAATGGCGGTGTTCTTGTGGAAGCTATTCAAAGGAATGCTTTTGAAAAGCTTTTGGTTCTCTTACAGGTTGGCTGTGATGAGAGAACAAGGGAGAAGGCAACTCAGCTGTTGAAGTTGTTGAATGTTTATAGAGGCAGAGTGGATTGTATTGATTCTGTGGATTTCAAGAACCTCAAAAGGCCCTTCTAATTCAAGGCAACAGCCAGTATAGTAGTTTTGTAGACGAGGGTGTTAGGATCTACATTTGATCATGATATACAGCTTCATGTACAAAATACAAAAATCTTACTGTAAATAATTACTTATAGCATTCTAGATTTTGGCCCAAACTTTTTGTACTCTGATCAGATCATATGCATAACGTTTAGTGTTCCAAGTTGGAGCAATCCAAATTGAACATATTATAATTGAATCTGATGTTAAAAATTAAAATGTTTGGTAATACTAATTTGATGTGTGGCTAACTCATTTTACATCATGAGATTTCATCAATTCGACAAAGAAAACTTTTCTATTATCAATATTTTTTATTTTGATGAATTGGATATAATTATTTTTTAAAAAAATTGAGTTACTAGAAAAAAAAGAGTAACATGATTGATGATATTAATAGAAATGAAAACAAAGTTAATAATAATAAATCATATACTGAAAAAGATTACGTGATTGACTGGGATAAATTTTTAAGTATAAAAAATTATACTTAATTGACTAAAATAGAAAATACATAAATTGATAACATATAGCTTTTCTTTAACAAATTAGTGAAAACAAGGGATGTAAATAATGGGTTTAGCCAAAAATTTCACAAGGAATTTAAACAAGTTTCTTATTTTACTCATAAAAGCTTAAAGTATTTACTTTGAAAATACAACGTCTTTTTAATGATTATACCCATGATCACATGCATAATATATTGACAAATTAATTAAATGATATGGCATCAATTTCATAGTAAAATAGGTTAATATATATTCTTTTATCATTTTATAATATTTTTATCCCATAGTTTAATTGGTTAGTACGTGGCTCTAATGAGCTGAAGATTACGGTTTTTGGGATTAATATTTTTATCCCATAGTTTTATTGTAATAATGACGGATTTGGTCTTGTGTTTTAAAGTTTGTAATTCCAAATGAACAACTTATAAGGTTCAGGCATTTATTTTTTTTGCAGCAATAACATCACCATTAGGTTAACCTTTCAGACTTTTTCCTGAGCTGATCTGAGTTATGTGGTTTGACTGTTGCCATCAATTTATTGAATTAAGGTCGATTGTGACTGATGTGAGCACTGATTTTAAGAAAAGACAATTCAACGATGCTTATCCAGAAAAACAAGGGAGAGATTAATACTCTTGAAGAGCTTTGATTTTTCTGGGAGCCAAATCAGACCAGAATCAACTATTTCGAGAAGTTTAATATTGCACTTGAAATGTCTTTGAATATATTTTAAAAGTGTGTTTAATTTTAAAAAAAATATAAATTAATATATTTTTAGTATTTTTTAATAATTTTAATGTATTAATATCAAAATTAAAAAAATATTTTAATATATTTTTAAATAAAAAATATATTTTAAAAAAAAAAACACAATACAAATCCCAACCTCCTTCACCGGAAACCGCTTCGCGAAGAGAAAAAAATTGAGAGGGCTTCTTGGGTTGATCAAGGCCCAACGTAACTTCAAGATTGTGGCCCACGATCAGACACTTTTACTTTTGGGTCTGCGTGAATTAGTTTTTCTTTGATTTTCTGGGCCGCATCTACGTATCCCGAATTTTGTTCAGTCTATTTCCGAGCGGCCCACTCTTAATGGAGGAAAGAAAAAGGAGAAGGATGTAATTGACAAAATGATATTTAAGTTTTTACTAACTGACCTAAACATGCTCTAAACTTTGGATTAAATTAAATTTAGTCTCTAAACTATATTTTTTTATTTAAATACCTCAAAATATTTCTTTGATAATAAAGACTTCCCTTAATTTTGTCTATAGGTGAATATAGCCTAGAAAAAAAACTTCCCTTAATTAAATGAGAGATGGAAAATAGTCACTAGCTAGCTACTTTTACGTATTGGATTTTTTTTATTGGTCTCAATACATATATAAAGAAAAAAAAATTAATGCATGATTTTATCATTTCATTATTACTTTGCACCTGCAAAATAAATTGTCAAGTTCCACCGTTCCATATTATAAGAATATTTTTGTTGGAAATTACCCTTCTTAATTGACAAAATCAATATATTAATTACTAAATGAAACGAAATTCTTGCTACTTTCAGCTAGTTTAATACCTGTTTTGTGAATTAATATTTTTCCAAATATAATATAAAGTAATTTTATGAAAATAAATATTTCAAGAATTAGCAAAATGACGCCGAACAATGGAGCTAAATTCTTCAAACATCTCCAAAACTGTTTGACCATTTTGATTATAACCCTCAAAGTTATTTTTTTATTTTATTTTAACATTAAACTTTAGGGTATTCTGATAGACAGATATTCTGCTACATTCCATCCGTTTCTTAAGATCACCAAAGAAATCATAAAATTACCAGGTGTTAATGATTATCAAATTCTAAATTATGTTTTAATCATAGTTTCATTGAGGACTGATTTTCTTATATGCTTTTTTGACCTATTTTTTATATTTTATATAAAAAAACATATGCAACTCATTTGTTATTTAACGGGAACAATCGATGGAATGTAAAGAAAGCAGTGTCATAGTTCAGGGGTTGAAATAATAATTAAAAAAAAAAAACATATAAGCATGAGACGTCATCGAGAGGCTTGTAGTTCACCAAGCGTCTCCATAGATTAGCTTAATCAATGGCGACAAGGTGTTACGATGAGGATTTTCTCAACACGGAATTTAGAGAAAACATACAATGCCAACAAGTTTAATAACATATAAATTTACGGTTATTTTCGTTCCCCCTCTAATTCGTGATTCTTGCCTTCCTTGTATAAGCTTATAATTTTCGTCATAAAAAATATTGAGAATTGCGTCAACAACGTATTTAGCTAGCATTAAAATCCCCATGGAAATGCCGGATTACCTGCTGACGACGATCCATCGCTATGGGGAAAGTAATTACGAGGTTGATGAAAAGGATTTGGATTGTAGACTTGCATTTGCCATTGATCTAGCTCCTCTCCTTTCGTGTCTTTCAAACAAATAAGCTGATTCTCATACCCGTGTCCATCTCCATGGCCATTGCTAAGGATCTGAGGGTAAATCAGCAAGTGCTTTCGAGGATCATTTGAAAAAGAATTAAGTGAAGCTTCTAGCAAGGCCTCCCAGTTATGATCTTCTCCATCTTCGAGCTGAATTAGATTTTCCATCTCTTCATTTCCCATCTCATTTTTTTTTGCAAAACCTTTCTCGTCAGATTTCTCCAATTCAGAACTAATCTTAATTAGATTATTTCTCTGAACAACTTGATCATCATCTGTTGAAGTTGATTTAGACTTAACTGAGGATGGTGATGTAGTAGATGTTGATGACTGATCAGTTAGCTGCCACATCCCATTGAGAAAAGTCTCGAGAGCCTGAATATGTATCCGTGGAATTTTGTCTATAAAAGGGTATTCATATGAACCACAAAACCCTGTAGCCTTACACCAATCATAAAACTCGCAAAGCTGGCTCGCTTGCGTAGCAGATTTCTTGTAAATCCCGAAAGCCGAAACACAACTGCTGTATGGCATTTCAAGCAAATTATCCAAAACCAAAACAATTTCTCTTCGAAAAGTTGTGTAACAAATGAAACTATCACGAATGATAAGTTTCATTGCCAATTGGACAATCAAGCTCCTAGCAGCAACCCCAGTTGGTCTACAGTCCATTACTCGGTCTATTAGGCTTTGAAGTTGTGGCAAAAGTTCAAGCTTTCTACTCACCTGTTTTATTTTATGCTGTAAGCTCTCATGCATTACTTCTTCTTCTGTTCCCTTGTTTTCCAAGGAAAAGCAACCAAGAGATTGGTCGAGTAATTGTGCGTAGGACCTAATAAACATGGTGTGATCTTCAGGATTCGAAGATGAATCGTCTTGGAAATGACATGGATAGAGAGAGAGCAAACCATTGGATCTCGTCCATAATAGTTCTGCTCGAAAAGGGCTATGTTCAGGCAAGGACCTGAGCAAACGGTGGAGGAGAAGGAGGCATTTAAGAGCAACTTTCCAGGATCGAGTTTTGCCAAAACGGCGAACGAAGCTAAGAGAAAAGGAGCGATACGATGAGGGAGAGATGGAAAATACCTTCAAGAGCTCGTGTACGTATTTTTCAGGCAATGATAAGTCATCAGGAGCAGTTGCTTTGACAATTATGAGATCAACATCACAAAACCCTCCAACTGTGGCTATTTTGGCGTAACTAACAGAGCTGTGCTCCTTTAGAGCAAAAAAAACTTGCCTGAATCGCTTGTGCATGTCTACAAGAGGGAGAGAGTTGAGTTTTGAACTGCAAGGGGTGTTTTTGTTAGCGATCAGAAGCCTAAAAAGTAACGGCATGAACATAGGTTATTAGCTGTATGGTATAAAATGCCATGACATATTGTTTAGCACGAAGTATCCTCGGTATGCTCGGAACTATAACTACGAGGAAAATATTTGTTAGCTGCTGTCACATGGGAGTGGAACTCTGCGCTGTACAAAAGAGGGACATGAAATATATTAAATAACAAGAATATTCTTCCGTGCTCCTCAGCAGATTAATATTCATTTTAATATCAATTTTTTTTAAAAAATATAAAGAATATAGTAAATATTTGAATTGTTATATATATCGACAAATTCAATAGCCTTAAATCTGAAAACGAAGCCAGACTCAATGATATTGAATCCAACTATTAAACTGGCGGAGATTTTAAAAAGATAAAAAACAAATAAAAAGGTTTCAAATCCTTAACTTATCAAAGTCTCATAGGTGTCATTTCTTTTCTTTATCCTTTACTTGTTTGCTGAATGTTCATGCTTTACTGGTCGGTGCTTGAAAATGCATGGTAATGAATGTTATTACTGTATCCTTATGAAGATTATTACCATGTATCTCTAAGTATTCATACCCATTAAAATAGATTAGAAAAAAAAAACTTCACTTGAGGTTTGATGTATAGAGATGAATCTGTTGAGATTCAAGGCTAAGTGCGAATCGGTATGAGAGTCTTGTTTAGAATGCTCGAGTTTTTGGATGGAAATACTTGAGTTAAAGCTTGAAACTTGGAGTTAAAAATAGTTTATGCTAGAAGTTGCTGTTTTTTTCTGTTCACATATAGCCTGTTTTGATAATTCGTGGAGATAAGATTTTTTCTTTTTATTTTCTGCATACTTTGTTTGAATGTTCAACGTCTGTAGCAAACAAAAGAAGAAACTATTGAACATAAGCATTACCAAGTTCAAGTCTATAATACAAACAGACAATTTGGAATAAAGAAGACTTAACCCCCACGGCCCCACCCGCCCAACACGCACGCACGCACCAACTGTTAACAACAAGGCAGTGCACTTTATGATTTAAAGATCAAGTGCAAGAACTTTGACTGCTTCTTAAACCCAGCCACTACTCCGTGATATTTTATAACGAACTAAGAATTTAGTTCTTATCTGCATTATTTCCCACTCTAGCACGTCCCATAGGGCAATTGTTTTGATTTAATTAGTAGTGCAAGGACTAAAGTTTAATCCAGCAAAAATCTTAGCTTTAATCCTAACTAAGAAAATCTGTCAGGTCCATATTTTGGATTTCTCCATAAGAAGAATTTGTATCTTAAGCAACTTTAATCCTAATTTTCAATCTTTCCTAGCTTTTGACATGTTAATCTCATCCAAACTACAGGAGCCCTTTCAGTACTCATCCCTTGTATTCTCATCCAATATTTCTGACCTGTTTCCTCTAGTTTTAGGAGTTATGATGATCAGCATCAACCTGAAAATCCGCATCTGAATCCATATCTCCTTAACAAAACCTAACACCATTATCCTTCGAGATCTCTCCGTGGCTATCCATTTGGATTTTACTAGAAACCAACACACAGCTATGAATATCAGAGGGATTTTAGTAAAACCCAGAGTGGCAAAGAAACTAAGAGGGAGATGGACGACAAATGGGGAAAGCATGGTGATAATGGTTCTTGGGAAATTTTGCCTTCCCCGTTTAGATACCTCACAGGATTGTTTGTGTGTTTTCACAGATCATGAACACCTCACATACTATTCAATCATCTCGACAATAATGTAGATGACCTAGTCAGAACAGATAATTACCAAAACTAATGAAATGGTATTAAGCATTTTTTCCCCTCCTGATGTGGTTAAAAAATATAAGCGATAATACAAGAAATTCTTCTTGCAAATACTGAATGAAGTTAGTTGAAGGAATAATTTAGTAGACCAACATAGTTTATAAAAAGATTGCTTCCATTAATAGTTCAGGGGAATACCTGACACTGAAGAATTTAAGTTAAAGTGCTTTCTATACAAGCACGACTCTTAAATTTAGAAATTACTTGCTAGATGGACAGGGGAATAAGTGCAACATTAATATACAAAGCAAATACCTGATTTCAAAGCTCTTGAAGAAATTCAGAGTATGTAATGGCCTTTTATGTCATTGAATTTGGCAAGGAATGGATGCTTTATGTTATCAATTAAAATTTCACAGAAGAGAACCATGAGCGCATTCTGCAGAGTTCATAGAAGATATAATAAGCACAGCAAATAAGCCCGGAAGAAACCTGTTACAAAATTGTTCCCTTTAAAGCACGGAACGCACAGAGTCTTTTCCGGTTTACTTGCAAAAAGAAAACTCTCAAACCAAGGACCCAGCCTCCCGTCTATTTTGAGCTAAAACAAATAAGAGGAATGCTGCGATGTGGAATCTCTCTACGGAATCTGGTGGTTAGCAATTGCACGACAATATTTACATGAGACAACAAGACCTACAGAAATGAACAGAACGACAAAAACTAAATATCATATGCAAAGGTTGGATCTTGGATTTAAATGCATGTCTCCAAACAGCTTGTACATGGACATATCAGCTTTTACCGTGCTGTGAACGTAGGCATAATCAAAGATGAATGAACTAGAAAATGGCACTAAATTAAGTGTGGTGGTGTGCCAATTAAGTAAACAAAGTTAATATCATATTGATATAAGATTTTGATGTCTCTACGACTATAGCCTCTTCCATTCCTAAAGAGCTCCAGAAAACTCCCTCTTGGACATCGTCTGCATACAATACTGCCAAGTCAAATATCTATCAAGCCAATATATCGTAATCATCACATAAAGTATAGCAGCTAAAATTGACAACAAACAGTATTTGAACTAGTCCATGATGATGGACAGTTTCATTCACCATTAAAAAGTATACAATTAAGAGAACTCACCAGAGCACACCAAACTACAAATGTTATCTTTACTGAGACGTTTGAAGACGTTGCTTTTTATCTCAGCAAAGTTATTGGATACCAGCAAAGCATTATTGTGAGCAACTATACAAGTTGATAAAGTAATTGCCTGAGCTAATAAAATGAAAGAATGAAGAAGAGTAAAAAATAGGCAAGGAGAACAAAGAGAAAGCTGGCTTCTTTGTTCACTTCTATTTCATGGATACTATATGTGAGAAATGATAAAAGTTGCAGACGGAAGAAAATTAGAGAACGAGATAGTTTGATTGTTCTACTGAAGAGCACTGCTCATTCTGGATATATTTATTCTCTTGTTATGTTGTTTTACAAGATGAACGCAGCCATATATATATATATACACCTCAGGGCTGCTATCCCACGAGAAATGAATGACCTACTGCCCATGTTGCACCAGCTGTACGTCAGGTTAGAAAGGACTAACAGAAAAGTAAAAGAAGAAAATAACAGAAAGGAAAAGAATAACAGACTAACAGCTGAAACTAAAAGAAAACGATCATCCTTTTTCTTCCAGTAACGTCTTATCATTGTCATTCTTCAACAGCCCCCCACAAGATGGAGCATAGTAGTTTACGATGCCCATCTTGGATATATGAGAAGAGAGCAATGTTGCAGGGAGAGCTTTTGTAAATACGTCAGCCAATTGAAACTTTGTGGAAATATGTGCAGTCTTCAGAATTCCTTCTTGAATCTTGTCACGGATAAGGTGACAATCTATCTCGATATGTTTGGTCCTTTCATGGAATACTGGGTTCAAAGCAATGTGTAATGCAGCTTCGTTATCGCAATGCAATGCAGCAGCATGAGGGTGAGAAACTTGTAGGTCTGTGAGGAGATAACGTAGCCAGGTAATTTTTGAACCAGTGGTGGCCATGGCACGGTATTCAACCTCTGCTGAAGATCGAGATACAACTGATTGCTTCTTGGATTTTCAAGAGATCAAAGATGAACCAAGAAATATGCAAAAACCAGAAACAGAACGTCTGGTGTCAGGACATGATGCCCAATCGGAATCACAATACGCGATGAGATCCAAAGTGTTGATAGAAGGGAAGAAAAGACCCTGCCCTGGAGCTCCTTTAAGATATTTCAGGACTTTGAATGCAGCTGTTAAGTGAAGATTAGTGGGACAGTCCATGAATTGACTTAAAATCTGCACACTATAAGATATATCTGACCTGGTAATCGTTAAGTATAGAAGTTTTCCAACTAACTTCCTGTAGTAGGTAGGGTCAGATAGGATGATCACCTTTGTCTTTGCTAAGTCGCAGATTTTGATCCATGGGGAGTTTCGAAGGCCGAGACCCCAAAGTACCTGAGCTGGCTAGGATGTCTAGAGCATATTTCCTCTGACATATTTGTATTCCTTGTGTTGTTTTGGTTATTTCAAGCCCAAGGAAATAACGCAACGTTCCCAAGTCTTTGATCTTAAATTTGTTATTAAGGAAGACCTTGATTTCTTCGACAACAGTAGGGGAGTCACTTGCCACTATGATGTCATCGACATATACCAGCAGTGCTGTGAAAGAGTAAGTAT
>Ga0307515_10011900_pt1 | contig 16432 bp, 11 predicted proteins | sample 17_EM_MG_FD_194513 | JGI IMG/M metagenome (GOLD analysis project Ga0307515, IMG submission 194513) | Populus trichocarpa ectomycorrhiza microbial communities from riparian zone in the Pacific Northwest, United States - 17_EM | ecosystem: Host-associated > Plants > Roots > Unclassified | place...
CCCCCCCCGGGGACAGATATCGCAGAAAATAAATCCGAAACACCAGCAACGCAATCCCGCACCCATGGCGTTGGCGGAGCACTTCCACGAAACGCCTTTCGCGGTCTTCCCTTTTTGGTTTTCCAACTCTCCACATCACACACAGCCCCCTTATCGAACCCCCTGTCCACTGTCCATCCCAAAAGCCAACCTCACGATAAACCAGTGACTATTCCTCCCTCCCTTCTCAAAAACTAAACAGCCCACTCCGCCGCTTCCCCAGCGGATAGACCAGCAGCGCGGCCAGGAACAGACCAACCGTGATCCCAATAGCGACCTGCACGACGCTGAGGCCGACGGTGAACGCGACGCTGTTGACGGCCGTGTTGGTATCGGTGCCGTTAGCCACCGTCGTCACGCCCGTCGCGTTGCGCGTTATCTGATTCGCGGACGTGATCCCGCTGACCAGCGACCCGGACACCGCCAGCCCGGACGGCACCTGCACGAAGATGGCCGGCAGCATCGCCGCGGCCGCGAGCCCGTATCCGACCTTGCGCACCCGCGGCGTGTAGGTTTCGTCTGACGTGCCGCCGCTGCGGTACTCGCTCTGCTGCTGCTGTTGCGGCGGCGGTAGTGGCCCCGTCTGCGTCTGCGTCTTCTTGCTGCCGGCCCAGGACAGCCGGGCGCCAGAGCGACGGCGCCGGTAGCGCTTGCGGGTGCGGACCCAGCGGGGGCGCAGGTAGGTCTCCCAGAAATCGAGGCACCAGTTGTCGACGTAGCGGCCGAAGCGGGCGTGCAGGTTCGCCGTGACGCCGATGGCGAGGGCGCCGAGCGTGTTGCTAACCTGGGCGTTGCCCTTGAAGTGCTTGGAGCTGTGGAAGTTGACTAGGTAGCCGCCGAGCGAGATGAGCAGCATCGCGGGCGCCTGCTTCCACTTCGCTTGGTTGATGACGATCAGGCACAGCGTGAACATCAGTACGAACAGGTAATACCACTCCTGCCGCATCGGGTTGTTGCAGGTTGTTGCAGACACGGCGTTTGGGGTCATCATACCGAATAGCGCTGTGCCGATGGTGATGCCGTAGCCCAGGAAGAGCGAGTAGATGATGGCGTAGACCATGCGTACGGAGCCTGCGACGATGTGTCGGGATTGCAACTCCAGGCTGGCGGAGAGCACGGTGAAGCCGGGCAGAATGAGCGCGATGCTGGACTGCGCAAGCGCGGAGAAGCAGAAGACCTCGCCATGGCGGATGGACCCGAAGCCGCGGGCGAGGAACGATGTGATGACTGCAGCGCTAATCTCGAAGACGTTCGAGATCATCTGATTACCGGGTGCTACAATCAATTGCAGCCAACCGAGCATGCAACCAAGCAGGAAGCAGATGGGGAGGTCAATGAGGCGGGCCTGGAAGGCGAAGGGGCCGACGGATGCGGAGGCGAGCCCATAGACGGGGATGAGAATCCATGGTTTGTATTTTGGCCGTCGGGAGAGGATTTCTTCGAGCTGCTCGGTGGCTTCCTCGATGCCGATGCGGTCATGCACCACGTCTTTATATATCTCGTGCGTGTCCTGCAGCTTGCCCAAGTCAACGCCTTGAGTTGTCCGCACGAGCTTCACTTCGGTGGTATGGATAGACGAGTCGTCGAACGAGATGACCATGCAGCCGGGTATGTACAGAAACTGGGCCTCGATCTCTAGGACGCGGGCCGACATGTTCATGTACTCTTCCAGCCGGTGAGTGGGCGCGCCGTACACCATGAGCGCCTTGCAAATTTTGCGGAGATACTCCTGCCGCACCAGCATGTCCGCGAGGTGAATTTTAATTTTGGCCTGTTCACGGCCGGGCTTGCTAATCTTGCTGAAGGCTGACGAGATGGAATGGCTACTTTTCGTCCGTTTTCTCGCACTGAGGTGGCTCCGTTTTAATCTCTCGGTTGCCTCTTCCCCAAGGTCCGTTCGAGTTGGTGTGGCGAGCATGTTTGACGACTCGATGAGTTTGGCTATAGAGGAGGACGATGGGCTCGCGCTCCTAGAATACCAATGCTTAGCATGAACAGGCGTACTTGTGCCAGAGGTAGGAGGAGAGGGCATAGGAGTATTGGCAACTGTGGAAGCACCGCTGAACGTGAAGCCCTCACTCCCATAACGTGTGGCACCCTCACTCGCATGCCGTGCATGCCCTGCTGCCTTTGGGGGTCCTAATGGTCCTGCGTACCCTCCTAGCCCTGTCTGCATGGCGCCCATCGAGTTTGAGTGTCCGGAGAGCTGCAACAAGGTGCCGAGAATGCCAGTTCGGTATTTAGATGGCCGTGGAATACGTCCACCTTTAGGTTCTACTTCATTCACAGGCGTGGCCTGGCCTGATCGAAGGGTAGCTGTTTCGAAATGGGATAAGTCATCTGGTTTTAAGTGTGCTCTGATGGTATGATGCCGTAGTAACTTGTCCGCCTCGACCATATATCTCTTAGGGTTCGAATTTACAGGTTCATCGTCATCGGTTTGTTCCCCTGGAGTCTCTCTGCCCATATCCACGAGAGGTATATTTTCTATCCTGCCCGCAGGGTAGTTTTCTGAGGGATCAAGATAGGGTAGATTTTCTTGCGAACTCCTCCGGGATCCAGGTGCAGAATAGCCCCCCAGTGTTTTTGCAAGCCTCGTTGCCCGTTGCTGTGCCTGAATAACCGAACGCCGTTTCTCCTCACCATCGTTTTCGTCTTCGTCACCAAGTAGAAATTGGGCTGGTGGTGTGCGACTGATTCTCCGGATGGCGGGCCTAGGTTTGGGGGCATAGGACTGGCCGAATGCCTTGTGGATCTCCACAGAGAGGTCAACATGGGAAAGGTCAGGTCGCTCACGGGAGACTGGTGATAAGTTAGAACCTGGACCATCCTCATGGATTTCCTCTGGCGTGAGAGCGCCGAGGATTTGACGTCCATGACTGGGATCAGAGTCAACAGGAGGACCGGAAAGGTCAGAGGGCGCATCCGGGATGAAGCCCACCCGTTTTCGACTTGGATTTCCGATTACAGCGCTTTCCGGTCGACTTGTGGGTGTGCTGGTGTCTTGGCTTGAAGGACCACTGTCGCCCGAGGTTTCCATTGAATCTTCGAAATAAGGATGTAAGTTGTGATATTGCCACGCAGAATCTGAGGGCTCTATGGCGTGTGAAATATTGGCCAGTAGCTCCCGACTTTTTTGGTCTAACGAGTGTTGGATGGCAGTTTCCTCTGATAGATTCTGATATCAGTCACATGGGCACGTGTACCAAGACAAGGCCAATGGACGAGGATCTAGATGGCCAGAAAAAATGAAATTAAAGTACCAACGGACAGCGACGGATCATGCAAGCTTCAAAGAAATGGGTGCGAACGAGTCGCGGAGTAGGGGTTGATAAGGGCAGAATATCGGGGAATACAAGGCCAGCTCCACGAGCGGCGTTCACGACAGGGCCTTCACATCGAAGATCTTTTACTTCCGAGGCGGCGGAAAGGAATATTGAAACTGGAGCTTAAAAAGCGGCTTTCACTATTCTGGAAAGACAAAGGCGCGAGGTGCGTAAGCTAGACAAGATATACCACGAGGGACAACGTCGGTTGAAAAACTTAATGAAAGAGAACCAAGGAAACGAGGCAGACCCACCGTTACTCGTCAACGACGGTGACTGTTTAAATTAGTTCGCAGCTTGATCGTACGTGTGGTATATGCTATTATTAGTAGCAGTAGCAGTAGCAGCAGCAACAACAGCAGAAAACATGCCATCAGGGTTTGACGTCGCTGGTGCACCACACCGTAGAACTATTGCCGACACACATGATAGCTGACAGACCCGCTTCGGCAAGGGAAGGGTTAGAACGATCGCGCAATCGCCCAGTGCGATGTCTTCTCGGGCACTCCGTTGGTCAAGGAGAAGCAGCCGGCGATAATATATATGGGTCTATGTCGAAGATATTTTTGCCCATTGCCAGCAACCCAAGGGGGCTATGTTAGCGATAAGGAGAAAGTAACGTTGTGGTGCCGGGCTCAGACAAAAGTGATGGTGAGTCAAGAGGGCCAATTACCAGGAACAGGAACTCTGGAAGCTAGAGTTGACGGAATACCACATCAGAAAGGCTATTAGAAACATTTTCAGGACGACATATTTCTTCCGCGGCGGACATGGAGCAAATTTTAACGTGAGGCGACGTTCGTGGAAGGCGATCGAATGGTTCGATGGGAGGATGTCGTGCGGGTTCACATCGATCCCAACCTAACCGTGCCAACCGTGCCAACCTGAAATGCAGGGGAATCTTCGCCACCGCCCCCCCTCCCGTGGACCTTCACATGTTTTCGCAACCTGGCAAAGGGTGGAGGCTCTGCTCCACATTAACGTCTTAGCCACCCAGTCGAGCCAGCCACCCGGTCGAGCCACCCCAAAACACACCAAAATCTACCAACTTTGGCCTATTATAACTCTACCCCTATAAAAGATATTTAAATAAAAATTTAAATTTAGCTACTTATATATTAAAGGATTTTATTTATATTATTTTTAAATATATATATTTAAGCTAATATAATAATTTTATTAATAAATATTAAAAATAAAAATAAAAATTTTAAAAATTATTTTATTAGCTTAAAAATATATAATATTATTTTATATATAAGTAGCTATATTTAAATTTTTATTTAAATATCTTTTATAGGGGTAGAGTTATAATAGGCCAAAGTTGGTAGATTTTGGTGTGTTTTGGGGTGGCTCGACCGGGTGGCTGGCTCGACCGGGTGGCTAAGACGTTAGATGCACCTCCGTATTTTCAGCCCCCAACATTAACAAGAACCTTCTGCCTAATAAAGTTTGCAATAGGCTTCTCATACTATCGTATCTTACCCTTCAATGGCTTGCGGACAATTATCCCCAGCCAGTTCCAGAAGCCCACGAGATCCCCCAAAAGCCATCCCAGGAATTCTCCGAGGTAAGCCATAGAGGTCTCAGTCGCGCTAAGTGCCCTCATGACGATAGAAGGGCCCCAATCAAGACCATTATTGCGCGAAACCGTTACAATTGCACCGCGGCTAACCGTCGAGTTCGTCGCCTCTGCTAAGCGCAACATTGGACGATTCAAGACCCCATTTGTGCAAATGACTAGGTCAATTCATATCAAGGAAATGAAAAGCGGCTTTCCTCGGAAGTTCAGGTCTACCCAAACCACTGACACAGTAGGGACAGTCAGCTCCAGCTGAAATCCTACGGAGCTTGACAGTAGTGTCACGACAGGATTACAATCGGATTGATCGGGCTCGCAAATGAGTTTGATTAGTGAATTAATAATGATGATGATACTCAACAAACGTGGCTGGCGTTAAACCGGGTTCTGGAATTGTTCTGTAAATGTATTTCAAATGCTCTCAAGGTCATCTACAGATGGACCGTGCCGTAAGCGAGGGAACCAATGAGTATTGGTCGCTTTGAATTCACCAACCGACGGAGAATTCTTGAAATAGACTCTCGAAGGTTAACACGGGACGGAAAGCAGACACGATGTGGTCAAGCTTGTCTTGTCAAGAGAAGGTGCTGACGACGTGCATCCTGTACGACCGTCCAACTGAGGTACCAACAACTCTCTGGGCTAATCAATGCTAGTAGAATGCCTTCGAGCCAACTATGACTGGTCAGTTCCCCTGACAAATGCATGCCAAGGAGACTCGAAGACAGTCTTGCATTGCCATATACACATAGAAAACCCGGATGAGGGCGGGGGTCGAATTCTTCATGCAAAGAACAAGCTTATCTACCTGCGATTTAGGTTGCCACCTATTCTCTTAAAACACTATTACAATCACGCCAGGCTACTGTGCGAGACTGAGCAAAAGAGACTCTCGGCCATGCCTACGAAGTCCGAGGCTTAAACGGATGATAGGATGTGGTTCGGTCCTGCGCCGAGCGACGTATGCCTAGGGACTATTTTGGTTTCGAAATTCGATAAGTGCTCAGAAAACAGAGCCGTTTGGTTGAAGGCTGGTGTCAAGGTAAGCGCCGAGAGTGGACGCTTTTCTTCCGTGCGTCGCCTAAACAGGAATCGCGCTGCCGGAAGCGCCCAATCCACCAGTCCCTCACCACTTCAGAGCCACCAACTCTACTCTTCGCAGGTTAGACTACTTGCCAAGTCATGAACGGCATTCCAAGCGCTAAGATGCATCTCAAGGTCATAGGGCTGTCTATCCTAGCAACGCCTCGGCGGTTGCTTGGTGCACGGCTGTTGCAGAGCGCGTGCGAGAAATGAGTATACTTAATTATCAACCTACCAGCGTCATCCACTCCTGTTCCATCTCCCCCAAAAGTTGTCCATGAGACGAGCTTCGTCTGACGAATTTCCTTGTCATTTTCCTTTCATTTCCTTCCTGCATTCTCCGCGCCGTTGACCGGCGTTTTTCCTTTTCAATTTTCTCAATGATGTTCTCATAGACTCTTCCAGTCAGTCATCATCAAAGTACCCAAGCAACATTCTCTGGTAGAATGGCAGCTTACTGTCGTACAGACATTGTACAATTATGCTTCTCAGCCATTTTAAACGGCTTCTCATCTTCGCATCAACGTTAATAGCAGCACTTCCTGAGCATTCAACTTCCACGTCATTACCGACATCATTACCGACCTCCCTCCAAAATTCAATACCAGCATGTGCTCAGCCGTGCGTGGTGTCCTCTCTTTACCAACAGTTTCCTCTATCATGCACATCTCAAGGAGATTTCAACTGTCTTTGTTCCCATTATAGCACCACAGGACTCAGCCTTGGAGAGATTGCTCTTGGCTGTGTCTATGCTTCGTGTCCTTCCGAGCAAGGCAGTGTGACTGCCGCTGTGTATAATGTCTGCCTTGGGCAAATGAATGCTGTCAAACCAACTCACAGTGCATTGACGGTCACTGCCTTCGAATCTACCGTCCCACTGGCCACATCTACCGCGATACCTACTTCTACCTCACAAGCAACAATTCCATCACTGTCATCTATCAGAAAACCATCCTCTGTTCATTCTCAAGCCTCCTCTGCACCCACTTCGATTCTGTTCGTCTCCGCAATGTCAACTCCAACAACTACTATTCAGCCTTCACCGGCCTTATCGAACGGGAACTTGACAACGTCAGCACATGGACCAGGCCCCTTAAGTACTGCACAGATAGTGGGTATATCAGTTGCAGGTGCTGCAGCCATTATCCTGGCAGTTGGAGCTATGGTCCTTAGCATCTGCCTTCGACGCCGGCATGAACGTCAGCATAACGACGAAGACCAGCAAGCTCCGGAAAAGGGCAAGTCTAATCCCACACCCCTGATCATCAAGCCCATAGTCCCTCCACCCCAGGATGATGTTAGAGATCCGAGAAGAGGGGGTGGTGGTGTTGGGGTTGCACCTCTCCCCAGAACGGGACCCAGGTTTAGCTACCGGTTTGTGGCTGGGAGAAATGATGGCAACCAGTTAAATCAACGGTATGGGCTTGGATTGACTAATCCGGATGTTCCGCGAGAAGATGGTGCCAACCTGGATTTATCCAATCCTGCTGTGCCCCTTGAGGAGATTGGTCTTGCTATCAGTCCAGATACGGATCGCCACTTATCTCCAGAAAGTGCCGCTAGCACAAGGACTATGTCGAAGCTTCTGCCAGAGAAGCCTGTCCCAATTCTGGGGATTCCACGCGTTCCGCAACGGCCTGAGATACCGGTAATATCCCCTATTCAACAACGACCCGAGATACCGGCAACGCGTCCTATTCGACAACGGCCTGAAAGTTTCGCACCACGGCCTGACAGTACCATGACAACAGTGACTATTTTCGAAGAAGACGCGCCAACAGAACGGCGTTCAGTTAGGATCAATCCTGCGCCACTGGTTCCCATTCCTCCTTTGAAGACATTCAAACCACAAAGACAGCCACAGCCACCACAAGCGCAATATGTGCCAACACGCTTAATGCAAAAATATTCAAACCCAACAATTACTGACCAACCTTCACTTTCGCTTAATATTCCTGTGCGCCAATACCAACCTGTCCGCACTTCTTCACTAGCTAGAACACCAACAACAGTACCAGCTCCATCTGCTCATGCATCTTCATTCTATAGCTCGCGCATGGCTTCGTCATCCAACTCCAGTCTAGATATGAGCGATGACGGTTACATTCCAGACTATTATACATCTCCCGAAAAGTTCATGCCCAGGACAGACAAGGCCAGCCCCGAAATTCTGGGCCGTCCTAACAAGTCGCCAAAGCTCGTTCACATCAGATCTAAGGCCTCTTCTTCAAATGTGTCAAGGGCTACATCTCGGACGTCTGGAAGTAAGAGGGATTCTAGCACCTCGAACACTTCGTTTGAGACAATAGATTCTAACGAGCCAACTCCTCCGGAGAACGACGATAAACAGCTTTCCCCCGTTGCAGAATCGCCAATATCAAATATTCGATATCCCAAAATCCCCAGGGCTTCTAATCAAACCGTCCCTCGAAGTCCAAGGAGCCCACGCAGTCCAAAAAGACCACAACGAGCAACAAGCCCCACGCCATCATTATTAGTCAAGCGACGTGGGGAGAAACAAGCTCAGCAACTCGAGAATCTATTCTCGACCGGCGAGGGAAAGGGACTCAATATTCGCGCCGGGTCCATCAGTCGACAACATGGAAGAAGCGGCAGTGAGGAATACCTTACGAGGCAGCCTAGCCGAGCAGCACAACAGGCAGCAGCGCGAAACCACCGCCGCTCAAAGAGCTTCGATACCTTCGAGATGCAGGAGAGGAACCCAGGGAAAGATTCGCTGCAGAGCCCGCCATGGGTACCGAAGCTAACGCCCACACGGCAGGGAGACGAGTTATTTATTTCTGTTACTTAAAACCTTAAACAGCAATTTTTTTCTATATACGACTTATATTTGGGAAGAGTGGGTTTAGATGGCGTTGATGGGCATGAGCGGTTTTTCACCAATTTTTTTCGATTGTATATTACAGATACCCAATCACTTTTGCATAGCTCGGGCGAAAGGCATGGCATAGGAAACATTCATTGTAACGCGAACGGACCTTTTCATTAGACTCTCTGTACTAGTATTACCAACATGAGTTGGGCAGATAGAATACCAAATTTTTATGGAGTGGATTGCACTGCTAGCAGAGCTATGTCCAATGTGAAGCAAGACTGAAACTGGCCGCAAACAAGGCTTGGTGAATGGCTCCAAAGAGCGCATCCTGATGCAGAGGGTGTTGGAGCTGTGTTATTATCGGGAAATGCTCAGGTAAAAATTATCAGCATCTCCAATCACACCTAGGCTCGCAATGTGACGATGTGACAAAAGGACTTCAGAATAAATCCACCGGGCTTGGCTGGCCTCACCTACCTAGGTAGGCGTAGCCCCGCATTCGGAGATGCAGAATTAAGTAAGCCGGGTGTCATGTCATCACGAACCGCCCTGTGGACAATTAATCTTTCAGGGTAAAGCCCGTTGCAGAGGTGGAAAAAGGTACATGAGACTGCTGGAGGATCAGTGGAACCGACTGTTACCGGCTGTTACTTGATCTCAGTCAGCGATTCACGATAGCTTATTCATGCTTTCCGGCAGAACAGTCATAGGGCAAGGGGCCTTGGTGGGGGGGTTGCTGGGAAAATTGGCAGCCAACAACCCCACCACCCCTCGTCCTCGCCCTAAATGATCTGTCAACGAGGCCTTGTCCACTGAAGCTCAAGACGCCAAAGCCCAATATTTTTTCCTCATTCCTCTTCTCCTTCTGCAACTCACTTCCATACTTCCCATCCACCACTACTGCCATCATGACGTACGGAAAAGTTGACGAGCTCGCCATTAACACCATCCGGACGCTTGCCGTAAGGTTCCTTTACTGTTATCAACCTACCCCGCCATTACGTCTCACAGCCTTCACAACAATCTGTCCTGCACCATTTTGCCATGCAGTTTCTACTCCTCGCACCGTTTTACAGTTTCAATTGCTAATTACAGTATCTCCCTAGGCCGATGCCACATTTAAAGCCAATTCTGGCCATCCGGGCGCCCCTATGGGCATGGCCCCGGTTGCCCACGTCCTATTCAATAAATTCATGACCTTCAACCCAAAGAACCCCAACTGGCTCAATCGTGATAGATTTGTCCTCTCGTAGGTAGTTCCATATTTCCACACAATCACCACACGTTTTCATGCGATTTGGGCTTGTGTCGGGCCAGAGTTTGACATGAAACTCAATCTCCGCGGATATGCGTTGTGGATGAAACCATTACTTTTGTTACCTTTGACGTAGTTCTCGTATCATTGTCGTGATCTTTGAGTCGTACTCAACATTTCCGCGCTACTCCGCTGTGTTCCTCGATATTGTTAAAATTTTCTCGGAACTCGGTTTCCAGCATTACTAACTCCGGCTTTCCCAGCAACGGCCACGGGTGCATGCTACAGTATGCCCTACTGCACCTCTTCGGCTATGCTCTCAGTATGGATGACATAAAGAACTTCCGCGTTGGTGCTGCCCTTACCAAAGCAATTGAGTCCCAAGGCTAGCTTCATTAACATATTCCGATAGCAAGTAGGTAGCATCACCCCTGGCCATCCAGAATCCCATGACACCCCGGGTATTGAAGTTACCACTGGTCCCCTGGGTCAGGGTTTCTCAAATGCCGTTGGACTTGCCATTGGTCAAGCTCACACCGCCGCCGTCTTCAACAAGCCCGGCTTCGAGTTAGTCAACAACCACACCTATTGCTTCTTTGGCGATGGCTGTGCTATGGAGGGCATTGCTAGTGAAGCTGCTAGCACTGCTGGCCATCTGCAGCTCGGCAACTTGATTTGCATCTACGATGATAATCACATTTCCATTGGTAACTCTCAAAGTTCCCAAGCATAAAAATCCATCGTGCTGATTTTTCGTCTTTCAGATGGTGACACCAAGGTCGCCTTTACCGAGGACGTCATGAAGAGATTCGAGGCATACGGCTGGCATACGCAGTGGGTTAAGGATGGTGACCATGACTTGGAGGGCATTGAGGCAGCCATCGCCAAAGCCAAGGAAGTCAAGGACAAGCCCTCAGTCATCAAGCTCACAACGACAATTGGTTTCGGCTCCAAGCTTCAAGGAACCGGCGGTGTCCACGGTAACGCTCTTAAGGCAGACGATATCAAGCAGCTCAAGGAGAAGTTTGGCTTCGACCCGGAAAAGACTTTTGTCGTTCCTCAGGAGGTTTATGACATGTACCACGAACATGCCTCTAAGGGTGCTGCTGCTGAGCAGGAATGGAACCAACTCTTCGAGAAATACGGCCAAGAGCACAAGGAACTCCACGACGACATCACACGGAGATTAACCCGCGATCTACCAGAGGGCTGGCAAAACAAGCTGCCCACATACAAGCCAACCGACCCTGCCATTGCTTCGCGAAAGCTTTCCGAGAGCGTCCTCGAAGCTATCCACGATATCATCCCCGAGCTGATGTCCGGCTCCGCAGATCTGACGGGTTCGAACAACACGCGCTGGAAGAAGGCTGTGGACTTCCAGCCCCCCAACTTGGGCATTGGCGACTACGCCGGCCGCTACATGCGCTACGGTGTGCGCGAGCATGCTATGGCTGCCATCATGAACGGCATGTCCGCCTACGGCACCATAATCCCCGCTGGCGGCACCTTCCTGAACTTCGTCTCCTACGCCGCTGGTGCCGTGCGTCTGTCCTCGCTCTCGCACCAGCGCGTCATCTACATCGCGACACACGACTCGATCGGCCTGGGCGAGGACGGCCCAACCCATCAGCCCATCGAGACGCTAGCGCACTTCCGCGCGCTACCCAACATGATGGTGTGGCGCCCAGCCGACGGTAATGAGTGCTCTGCCGCCTATTACATGGCGCTGACGTCGAAATCCACGCCCAGCATCTTCGCACTCACACGCCAGAACCTGCCGCAGCTGGAGGGCTCGACGATCGAAAAGGCCATCAAGGGCGGATACGTGGCGCTGGAGGACAAGGAAGCCGCGCTCACGCTTGTGTCGACGGGCTCCGAGGTCGGCATCTGCCTCGAGGCCGTGAAAGTGCTAAAGGACCAGCACGGCATCAAGACGCGCGTGGTGTCGATGCCCTGTGTCGAGATCTTCGATGCCCAGAGCAAGGACTACCGCCTTTCCGTCATCCCCGATGGCATCCCGGCTATGAGCGTCGAGGTCATGTCCACGCTCGGCTGGGAGAAGTACAGCCATGAGCAATTTGGGCTCAACAGGTTCGGCGCTAGCGGGCCGTACAAGGATGTCTATAAGGTATGTCTCTAATTCCCCTTCTCCCCCTTCCCCCTATTCCAAAGAAAACAGACTGCCTCCCCAACCGTCACTTAAAACCGCCCCTCCGGAAACAGTACGCAATCCGCGAATACGGCTTCGTCGTTTGAGATGAGAAATGTTGACTGACCCGGTGTTTTTTTCCTTGAAGAAATTCGAATTCACCCCCGAAGGCATCGCCAAGCGCGCCGTCGCGACCGTCGACTTCTACAAGGACGTCAAGCCGCTCCGCTCTCCGATCAACCGCGCTTTCACCCAACTCATCTAGACCGATTCCCCCTTTCTTCTTTCAGCAGGTGGTAAAGGGTGGACGGGTTAGATGCGGTGGTGGCTCTGACAGCTGGGTGGATGGGTTTGGTGGATGGAACGTATTATGCATGCACGACAGGGGGCTAGAGCAGGGCAGGGTTTGTTTGGCGGGCTCTGCTGTCTTGCTCTGTGATTTTTTTTCCCTGCTGGCTAGCTGGCTCTGAGTGGGATGTGGGATGTGAAATGAAGGGTGTACGTTTTTTATGACTGCTATTACTAAAATCATGAGTAGATAGAATGAGATGGATCTTGGTGCACCCCCAACTTTCTGAGCTCTGCGGGATTTGGTGGAATGATGCGGAGTGTTGTTAAGATGTAGAGGGGGATGCGTGATGATGAGACGAGGTATGGTGAGGCGAAGTGAGATGCGAGTATGCGTACAGTCGCCAGCGGAACTGGCTCCCCTTCGCGTGCAATTGCTGAGTACCCAAGGTAGTTATCTGGGCCATATGTTAATTCTTCCTCATACGGTGAACAGGAATATCGTAGTGATAGGTCTAAAGTAGGAGGAGTGGTAGCACTCCAGCAACTGCACCGCCACGACGTCGCAATGGATTCTTTGAACCTGCAGCGATTAAAGCATGCACTTTGGAAGGTCTATATTAAGCAGTGCTTTTATCCATGTTTGGCTTTAGTTAGTGATTACTGAATGTTAAACATTAGTAGTCAATATTTAATATCAATATGATATGTTGAATACTAAAAGGAGTTGAATATTAAACATTTTATAAGGAACTTATATAAAAGTATCAATAAACAAATATTTACAACTTCTATAAGGACCCTATAAGTTAAGCTGGCCTATACCCGCCTTAGGTATAGACGTAGTTGTACGTAGGGAGTTAGAGATACGACAAAAGAGGGGAGGGAGTAGTGTTGATTCGGGCATGAACTCTGGCAGTTAAACCTGTAATTGAATTATCAGGTGCACGATTCGTACCTTAAATTTGTATGGAGGCTTGGTAAAAGGGTTAATATTTTATCAATATAGAAATGCAAGTCAATATAAACACCAAAACAGCATTTTGTTAATGTTAAAATTAATAATAGCATTGGCATTGAGTTAAAACAACAATCGGGGTGTAGATGGAGGCGTTCATCTCACAAGCTCAGCGTGCGGCTCGCGCCACATTGTGACACAAAGCTCTCCAAGTCGTCCATTAAGCACATTTCGAGGTCTCCAATTACGCTGTTTCATGTATTTGTGGCTTCAATAATGTTGTCGCTGGATCTCCTTGCAGGATAAAAGGTGGGCTGTGTTCCACAAGCCACCTGCATTGCGCCTTGCGCAGCCTCATTGGGCGTATTTCCCCTCCAAGCCTACACCATTGGAACTCTCCAAACTTTCCGGACAGTTCAATTTTTTCCCACGGATAGTCGAGACTTGGAGATCACTCTTCGATATTGGCCTCCCCTTATACTGTCTCAACTTCTTCACTATGAACTGAAGCGTAATGCAGTGACACACGGTAGCCGCTCTGCTCTCAACCTTGTCCCTGTACCGCCATTCCAACATGTCTTTCGGATTCTCAGTTGGCGATATCATAACGCTAACACAGCTGACGACCCGCGCCTACAATGGTTGGAAGAATGCCTGCGGCAAGTACGGCGATATCACAAGTAACCTGGCCGTGCTCCAGACGCTACTGATGCGGATCGAAGCCGAAGCGCAAGCACCGAACTCTCTCATTGCTCGTGACGCTGAAGACTTTGGCGGTTGGAAAACACTATACAAGAGTTGCCATACCCTAGTTGTCGAGCTAGAAGAGGTGTTGGACAAATACAAGAGCTTGGGCACGAACCGTCGCAAGAACTGGGACAGAATACAATTAGGCAACCGCAACTTGGATGACCTGAACAAACGGCTAGTAGGGAAGACGACAAGCTTGTCTGCGTACATTTCCGTGCTTGGAATAAGCTCCCAGGGCCGGGTTGAGAATGGGGTTTTCCCTGAATTACTTCAGAAGATAGATCACATAGCGGCACAAATGAGGAAAGGGAACTCGTCGATTAGGTCTGTCTTGACGACATACGAGGACGATGACAAAGCGGTTTGGCGAGAGTTCCGCAGAGAGTTGATTGGCACAGGAATCGGGAGTAGGGAGATTCACAAGTACTCGGCTGCATTGAAGACGTACCTTTCTCGTCTCCAACGTGACGGGTTACTGGATGAGGAGGTACCCCTTGAGAGAGACAAGGATAGGTTGGCACACCCTTATATCCCGTATCCTTCATTGCTGTCCCACGGATAATAGTGCTGACGCATGGCGTGCCTCCCATAGTCCGCGCGTTCAAATTCCAGAAATCCAGGCTCCGCACTCAGAAAATGACTCGCTATTGGATTTGCCAGCAGAGAAAATAAACCAGAGCCCCCATCAGAGCGGTACAAATGAAATCAAATATCCTGCGGATTGCTCTGACATCGAATGTGATGATTTCGGAGAAGCATCGCCTGATGAACTATCAAAGCAGACCAAAGATCTCGAGGCGCAAGTAACAGAGAAGAGAAATGTCTTAGGAGAGGAGCATCCGGACACGCTAACTCTTATGGCCAAACTTAGGTTGATGTATTGGAGCCAAGGTAGATGGAAGGAGGCCGAAAAGCTAGAGCTACAAGTATTTAAAGCTCGAAAGAAAGTATTAGGGCATAAGCACCTAGACACGCTCTTAAGCATGTATAATCTTACGTTAATATTCCGAGGTCAAGGAAAATATAAGAAGGCCGAAGAGCTAGGAGTGCAAGTAATGGAGACTCAAGAGAAAGTGTTTGGACACGAGCACCCATACCTGCTACGTAGCATGGCTGTCCTTGTGACAATATATCAACATCAAGGAAAAAATAAGGAGGCCGAAAAGCTAGGGGTGCAAGTATTAGAGACTCGAAAGAAAGTGTTAGGGCACGAGCATCCTGATACGCTGATTAGCATGGGCAATCTTGCGTTTACATACTGGAAGCAAAATCGGTATAAGGAGTCTGAAAAGCTATGTACACAAATGATAGAGGCTAGAAAGAAAGTACTCGGGCCTAAGCACTCAGAAACGTTACTAAGCATGCACAATCTTGCGTTGGTGTACGGGAGTCAAAAACGATATACGGAGGCCGAAGAGCTGGAAGTGCAAATAATAGAGACTGAAAAGACAGTACTAGGGCCTGAGCACCCCAACACGCTACTTTCTATGGGAAATCTTGCGTTTATACACTGGAAGCAAGGACGATGGAAGGAAGCCGAGGAGCTAAGAGCGAGAGTAATAGAGAGTCAAAAGAAAGTATTAAGGCCTGAGCACCCAGACACACTACGTTGTCTAGCCGATATTGAAAACATACGGAAATCTCCCAAAAAATCCCGAGCGTAATCGTATAATAAAAATGGAACTTTAAAATTTTTTATATCATAACTAGGCTCCGAAATGTTTATTTTATTAACACGCAAATTGCAGAGAAGGTTGCGATGCCTAGAACATTACGACACATTGATAGCACTTCCTAGCTTGCTGAGGCTCCTATCAGTGGTGCGCTACGATCACCTCGTTTACGGTGCTGTAGTCCAGACGCTGCGAAGTTACTAAATGAGCGTGGTAAGCCTAAGAGGCTGCTATTTCTAGGGGTGCCGATTTGGGGGATTTGGAATGATGGTGACGCAAGAGCAGTGCTTGGCATCCTGAGAAATTCTCTGCTTGAAGTAGTGTCAAAGTCATCTATAAGGAGACTTCTCTAAAACTTTCTTCACGTCACCAGTTAGAGGGAAAGACGAAAACTTTCTGTAAGATACGAATGTTTTACACGTCATTTTAGGCTGCAAATTTCCCGGAATACTAGTACCATTTAAATCCTCCGTCTCCATCTCATCAAACCCTC
>Ga0307515_10011901_pt1 | contig 16431 bp, 6 predicted proteins | sample 17_EM_MG_FD_194513 | JGI IMG/M metagenome (GOLD analysis project Ga0307515, IMG submission 194513) | Populus trichocarpa ectomycorrhiza microbial communities from riparian zone in the Pacific Northwest, United States - 17_EM | ecosystem: Host-associated > Plants > Roots > Unclassified | place...
ACTCACACAGTTAACCAAATTATCTCATTTAAAATCAAACCCCATAAAACCCTTTACCAAAAGCAATTTAACACTAAAGAACTAAACTTTTTAATTTACATCCATCAATAGAACTCGATAAGAATATAATACCCCATTCTTGGCTTCAGCAGGATGCTCTTCATCGATGTGGCAAAAGAGACCAACAACATCAAAATCCTCGCCGCAAAACGGACACAAATACTCTGCTTTCAAATCCTCTTCTGTTTCAGTCTCATCATACAGATCTAGCACCACAAACCAACAAAAAATCCAAAAAAAAAGCAGCTTTCAGACACCATCTCTTACTAAACTAAGGACATTACAAAAGAAATGAAAGATTTTAAACAAACCAGATCGAGTCTGATATCTTCTTGAAGAAGTTGAGAAGCGAGAAGCCCATGAATCAGAAGCCATTGCTCTATTGGTTTCTCTGTTCTGTGATAAAAAAAAAAATAGGTTAAGACTTTTATGAAGATAAAGAGTGAAACTTCTGTGAAGGGTGGGGGTGACTGTAATTGTGATAGTAAACAAAGGGTTTAATGGAATGTTGAAGAAGACTAGATAAAGACAGGAAAGGAAGAGGAAACCGCGAGAGAGAGAGAGAGAGACTTCTCTACGGAACTAGAGATAGATTATTTGCGTTTTAAAAATATTTTAAAAATATTTTAAATTATTTTAATATGAAATATAAATTTTAAAAAATTAAAAATATTATTTAAATATTATTTAAAGTTTTGTTTGTAAACATCGGCGCGCATTTAATTTTGTTAGATTGCATAACGAATTCTTTTTTTTTTTACTCTGTCATAGAAAGTATTTAAGATGGTAATAATAGTTGTTTTATAAAATATATTTTGTTTAAAAATATTTTAAAATAATATTTTTTATTTATTTTTAAAAAATTATTTTTTAAATCAACATATCAAAATAATTTTAAAATATAAAATAAATTTATGATTTTTTTAATTCAATAAAACGCTATTTAAAAGTTACAAATGAACTCAAAACAAGTAGTGTTAATATTTGACATAGTTCAAATACCCGTGGTAATAAAAATGGTTTTTTTATTTTTTTTGGATCAAATTTTTTTTTTGGATAAAGATTTTAAGAAATTAAAATAAAATTATTTTAAAGAAAAAAATTGAATGGATCACTTGGGTAATGAACTAACCAGCTAATTTAAAAAAAATTCTAAATAAATTTAAATTTTAAATTTACAAGTCAGCATGTATAGTGTAACTATATAAAAAAAAATGTTATAATAAATCATGAGGTTAGAGGTTGGGTTTTATGCCCTTCATATTAATAATACTCTAAAAGACACGGGAAAAGCTACAACTTTCCTCACGCTTTTTAGACTTTTTCCATTATTAATATATTATATTATTATAATTATTATATTATAATTATAATTATAATATACATTAAAAAGCATTAGTGTTTGTAGTCACGGTAAAATATTAAGCTGTTTTTTTTTGTTTTTTTCCCCTTTTTTTTTTATTTTTTATGCCTTTATGGGTTTTGTTTTTTGCTTTTTTCTTTGTGTTTTTTTTCTTGTAATGAATTTTTTTTATTTAATTTAGTTTGTTGTTGTTAATTTTTTTATTTAGTTATCAGACTTTCATGACACGGATCCCGGGTTTCATAGGTTAATTGTCGAGTTAACCCAGAATCTTTTTCTTTTTAATTAATTTTTTTTCGTTTAGTTTAGTTTGTTAATGTTAAATTTTTTTCTATTTAATTATCAGACTTTCATGACACGCATCCCGGGCTTGACGAGTTAACTTGGTTTGACGGGTTAACCCAGTTAATTCTGGGTTAACCCATCAATTTTTTTTCTATTTAGTTATCAAACTTTCATGACGCGAATCCCAGGTTTAACGGGTTAACCTGGTTTGAAGGGTTAACCCAGTTAATTTAGATTTTTTTCTTTTTCTTCATTAGTTTTTTTCTTTCTATTGGTTTTTTTTCTTTGTTTTTTTTCTTTTTAATCATCACACTTTTATGACATGATCTTATAGCCAGACCCACGTCCAATGCTCTTGGGTCTGATGTTGCAGCCAGACCCACCTAAACTTAAGTCATGTAAGTTTAATATTATTATTAATATTATAAATATTACTCTTGGGTCAAGCGTTGTAGCTAGACCCAAGGTTTTTGGGTATATCTTTGTAGAAAGACCTAACACTTTTAGATCTTAGCATTTTTATATATTTTTTATGCAAGAAAAAAAATTAACCCGTGATGTATGCCTTTATTTTTTTTCTTTTTCCCTTTTCTTTTTAAGCCTTTTACTGTGAACTGCACGGTACAGTCCACAGTAAGAAAGCTTATGCCTTTGGTTTATTTTTAATTAATTTTTTTTGTTTAATTTAGTTTGTTAATGTTCAATTTTTTTCTATTTAGTTATCAAACTTTCATGACATGGATTCCGGGTTTGACGGGTTAGCCCAATTAATTGTAGGTAACCCGTCAATTTTTTTTTTCTATTTAGTTATCAAACTTTCACAACATGAATCCAAGGTTTGACGGGTTAACCCTTTTATGAAGGGTTAACCCGGTTAATTCATATTTTTTTTTCTTTTTCTTCATTAGTTTTTTTTTCTGTTGGTTTTTTTTTCTTTTTAATTAATCTATTTAATTATCATACTTTTATGACACGACCTGCAGCCAGATCCACATCCAAGGCTATTGGGTTTAGTATTGCAGCCAGACCTACTTAAACTTGGGTCATGCAAGTTTAATGTTATTATTAATATTATAAATATTACTCTTAGGTCAGACGTTTCAGTCAAACCCAAGACTCTTGGGTATAGCTTTGCAGAAAAACCTAATATTTTTAGATCTTAGCTTTTTTTGTTATTTTTTATGCAAAAAAAATTAACCCGTAGCATCGCGCGGGTCATGTAACTAGTAATATAATTATGTGAAGTGTTATTATTATCATTTTATAATATTATAGTAAGATCCAGTTTAATGTATTTCAAATAGAACCATTATTTATGGAAAATGTGTTTTGGTTATTACATTTGGGTAAAAAAAAAAGAAGAGGAGTTTAGATTATCGATACAGCACAACAGAATATTCACAGCAACATACACAAAGAATTAAAAGAATTTTACAAGTAAATATCATCACTAATTAAGAATTACAGGACGTTTTCAATATGAAGAATAGGTAAAGGAATGCTCAACAAGCTCTCGTAGCTCAGTTGGTTAGAGCACCCGTTTAGTAAGCGGGAGGTCTTGAGTTCGACTCTCAACGAGAGCAAATCTGTCTTCGTCTGAGTATGAGCTGTGGTACTCTCAAGGAAGAGAGGAGGAGGACATCATCATGTTTTATTGGAAACAACTATTTTTACCTCCTTTTAGGGACACGAGGAAGATTGTGTGATGTTGAATCTCTTTGGAATTTTTTTTTTTCTTCAGTAGCTTCCTAGGACAATGATTCACATGGCAAATGAATTTGTTTTCTTTTCAATTAAAATTAAAAAAAAAAAAGACTTTGAAAAAAGTTTCTTATAAATATGTTAATGACAAACTAAAGACCTAGACAATGAGAGACTTTACCTTAAAACATATTTCTTCACTCTGGAATTCTTTTTTTTTTTTGTTAAATAATTTTGTATGTACATTTCAATCTCTTTATTTTTATCTAAATTAAATATGCATGTGAATTTAACTGCTACTCAAAATATAAAATTACATAACTATTATTCAAGAATTTTCTCCCTCCTTTTCTTGGGAATTCTTCCTCCTTGTTGATCAAGTTTTTCATCTTTTTTGTTCTTATTATTTTTTTTAATTCTAAAAAATTGAATATCAATGTCCTTTTTTAATATCTAATATGCTAGTTAATGCAACATTGACCGAAATACTCAATTTCATGGATGACCACCTATCTACAACCAAATATTCATTATAAAAACTGATGTTTCCAAAACTATACTTAGATATCTTAGTTTACTAGGGTTGTATGAATGGGTGAGAATGTCCTTTGCATTGAAAAATATTGGTGCAACATACCAAAAGGCAATGCACTTGATCTTTCATGATGTGATCAATCACAATTTTATAGTCTACATTAATGATATTGTGATAAAATAAAAGTCAAAATTCATCTCATCTACATGAACTACATGTTGTATATGAATGAATGAGAATGCATAACTTGAAAATGAACCCTTCAAAATGTACCTTTAGAGAGTAAATAAGCAATTTTTTATGATTTTTAGTGCATCAACAAGTCATAAAAGAGGATAAGAATAAGGCACTAGCAATCATGAAAGTAAAACCTTCTTAGAATAAGAATGAAATACAAAACTTTATTAGCAAAATTTGTTTTGTAAGGAGCTTTAATGGACAAAAAGCAACAGGTTGCCTTTGAAGACATAAAATCTTATCTATATAGACCTTTGGTATTGCTCCCCACCAAGACCCAGGATGCTTTTAAGGTTGTATATTTCAGGAAAAAAAATATTAATAGGTAGCATGTTGGGTTAAGAAAATGACTCTAAGCATGAACATGTTTTGTATTATCTTAGTCATGTACTAACAGAAGTTTAAGAAATATATACATTGATAGATAAATTATGTCTATCTTTATTTTTTGCTTGTGAAAATAATACCGGTACATGATATCTGTTTATGTAATATGTAAAAGAAATTTAATTAAATATATGTTCTCAAAGCCTTTTTTTTTAAGAGGTCGTGTTGGCAAATGAATATTAGCATTATCTAAATTTAATCTTTATTATATGCCATAAGAAGTAATGAAAGGCCAAGTCTTGGGTGATTTTTAGCTAATCATCCATTCATTAACATCTACAATGAATTGGAAAAGGATATCAACATTATCATGACATAACCTTTTATATGGTAATTATGATTTCATGGATCCAAGACAAAAAAACAAAGTTGGTACAATGGTGGTCATAATATCCTTAACAGGTCAAAAAGTTACCTTATTCTTTTGGCTTGATTTTCCTAGCCATTATAGGCCTAAAAATACTCCTAGAGTTAGGAGTATAATCACTAATTGTAATTGGAAATTCCTTACTTATTATCAACAATTATCTAGGGAATATAAGTGTAAACACCCAACTCCAACTCTATACCACACTATGTCCACAAACCTTATTAAAAGGTTTTATGATCTTTTTTTAGTGAGAGAAAACAATACATAAGCCAATGAATTGGCTTAATATGGATCGGGGTATAAGATGACCTTTAATAGTTATAGCATTATCCTTGTCAAAATCATTAATTGAGTAGCCATAACTAATATCCAACAGGAATGTCATGACAAATAGATTAATACAGATTTCACGGTTGAAAATACATAAAATGATAATAACAAAATCATTGATGGAATGTTTTTTTTATCAAGTACAAGCAGAAGATCTTAATAACACTATTTCTCTTTATCTATAAAATCATTGGAAATTCAAAATTAAAACCTTTAAGCAAGATCCTTCACATTAATTTTCAAGATCTTTTAAAATGAAAGCAATCAATTATGTCCTCCTAGAAGATGTATTATATAAGAAATATAAGATTTGAACTCTTCTCAAATTTTTAAGACCAAAAAAAGCTTTATTAGTCACATTTGAGGTTCATAAAGGGCATTATAGAGCTCACCAATTTGGAATTAAGATAAGATGGCTTATCATGAACCGTGATTTTTGTTGGCCAAACATAACCACAAATTGCATTAGTTATGCAAAAGGATTTAAAGAATGTCTTTGTTGCCAATTAGATATTGTTAGGACTAAACTTGCAATGAGGCGACATTTATCTGTAATCAAACGGAGGACTAGTTTTATTAACATTTAAGAACAATGCTTTGATATAATATGAATCCTCATAATTATAATCACTTTTTAATTTTCTTTGTAAAATATCTTTGTTCCAAGAATTTTATCTTTACTCTAGACTCATTAATCAAATATAAATGAATATTAAAAATAAAAAATATTTTTATTAATAATAAATTTTTTTTTCATATGAATAAAGTCGATGACATATGTAACTAATTGATATGTTACAAGGTATATACACTAATAGGTACTTAACAAGTTATTTTCAAAATAACTTAAGTAGATTTCACGTTGTTGTTTGTATGGATGCACATACTTAAGATGTTTATGGAAAGACTCTCAAGTGCAACTTTCAATGATGAATCAACGAACAACACTATAGGACCCAATGCATATGCCGATTAGGCATATAATGGGTTGATTCATCATATTTAGGTCAAGCAAGCATCAAAAAACTCCTTTTAAGATGGTGTCAAGCATGAAATTAATTTCAACAAGGATCAAGGTTTGATTAATGCGATCCAAGCAAGAGATTGAGCTATTTAACATTTACCACATATGCAAATTGGGCTTCATTAAATGCAAATTGTACTTTATTCTTATTTAATTTTGGATTTAAGTTACTTAGTTAGTTAGTTATGTAAATATAATTTATGCTCATTATCTAGTTATGATTATAAGGTGGAGCGACGTCGAGTGACACTCTATTCGCCTCCCGAGAGGGTATTGTTGGGAAGAAAAGAGTTTTGGGTATAATCATTAAATTATGATTATAAGATTCAAGAGTCGTCACCTAATATTAAGGTTACTAGGAAACCTATGGTCTGTGAGAGTCTAGGTAAGGGACTGGTTGTGCAAGGAGAAGATGCATCACCTCATTGCACCATACTCGAGGCAACCCGCATTGTTGTTTGATTGTTTTTCTAGGTCAAATTTCTATTCGTTGGTCTTTTTCTAAGGTCTAAGGCAGATCTCCCTTCGTGAGAGAGTCTCTACTTTATTGGGTGAAATCTTAACCGTTCTAAAGTTCAATAGCATTACATTTATTTTACACTTTGTATTTTTAATACCCGAGGGTGTACTCTAGATTATGTAGTTTTACACCCCCAATATTAAAGTCTACATTTAAACCCTAATATAAAATGAATAAAATGATTGGTGAAGGTTCTTTGATATTTTGGTCAAATCCTAACGGATAATCATAAACTGGTTATAATATTCTTTTTTTTTTTTTGCATTTTAAAACATAAAAAAGATGCAATTTTTTGTTTTTTTATGAAAAACATGATCAAAATATTTTTAGGATTTAGTCGTATGTAAAAACAAAAACATTTTTAAAAATGAAAATTTATTTTTAAAATTTTTTATTTTTTAATTTTTTTTTTGAAATTTTGGAGAAAATAATCTTTTTAATATCAGATTTATATCTTATAATGTAAGTCTATAACCCGATATTATGCAAAGTTGTTGGAAAAACATGCGAGAAAATCACAAATATTTTTTTAAAAAGACTCTCGAATTTTTTTTTTTTGTATTTTTTAATTATATTATTATTAAATATATTGGGTTGGGTCCACCCAGCCATCGGGGCTGGGCCTAGCCAGGGTGGGTTAGGCCAAAATTGGCCTATTCCCTTATCTTCTTTATAGGCTAGGCTAGCCCAACTGGATTTGGTTGGGCCAACAATGGCCCAACCGGCCGGGCCTTTTTTTTTTGTTTTTTTATGAGTTAGTTTGGACCCAGCCCAACCATCTGGGCTGGACTAAAACGGGTCCAACCCAATAAAACTTAGTCAGTGGCCCAACCTAGTGACTAAGTTGCATGAATAGTGAAACATGAATTATAATTCACGTTGCATTATTTGCATGCAACAAAAGTAAGGGAGGGGAAAGAGAAGAAAAAGAAGACAGGGGGAGGCTACCTTGGCTAGGGAGTGCTGCCGGTGGTCTGGTTAGTTGTGATGGGAGGTCGACGTGAGGTGTTGGGGGAGGAGCTGGTTTGTTGGTCGTTATCTTTGGCAGATGTAAAAGGTGGTGGCATTAACGAAGAGAGGGAAAAAAGATGCTGGAAATAAAAAACAGGGGTAGGAGCTGGTTTTTATTCAATTTTAGCCTTTAATTTCTCCCTCCTCATGCCATGAAATCCACCTCTATTTATAGATGGTGAAAGAGAAAAATTTTATCTTTAATGGTGTCAAATCTTGGCCCTTGATTCAACTCCGAAAGATCTCAACTGTTGGTTTAAAGTGATCATCATGAACTGTCAAAGTTGTGTAACAACAGGAATACCACATCATACACAGCTCATTCATTACGAGAATCCATTATAATTCCATTCTCATAATTTCTAAAGGTTGGCTAATCCTAGCCAATTTAACTTAATTACTCCAGAATACTATATAATGTTTAAATCATAATTAAAGTTATAGAACTCGATTTTGGGTATGGCTTATCTCGTTTGAAAAACAATTTTAATGAAGGAAAGAACATCCAATTATGCCATTTGTACATCCAAAATCACTTATTACAATAGCATATATAATATGTCAAGTAAGATACAGTTTGGCCTTTCTTTTGTTTTAATCATATTTCGAGTTTTATAACTTAGAATTAAGCAAAATTAGTTTCATTTGAAAGGTAATATATTTAATTACAACTTTCATACAGAAACATATTCCAAAATCCATCATTTACTAGTTTAAATGTCAGGTGAAAGTCAGGTGATAAAACTATCTAGATTCCAATTTGTAAATTTGATGAACAACCAAATAGTTTTCATGCATTTCTTCAGCATTTAAGGCAACCATTATCATTTAATATATCATTTAACATCATTAAGCACAAGTCAACAACCATTAACTTATTCAAATTCATTCTCTTCTTGGATTAACTTAATATAAGTATAAAAAGAAGTGAGATTTCTTCAATTTCCCCACTTTTAGTTGGATTAATTTAAGTCCAGTTGAACTTATCAAATACACAATACACAAACAATGATTTAACTCCTACAAATTCTTTGTTTTTTCTACATATGGTCGACCCTCTATTTCTAAAAATACTTAAGTTGTTTTTTCTTATATAAGTCATTAATTTAAACTAATTCACATCCTATCTCATGTCAGGCTCATCACATATTCACAATATCATAGTTCCTTAATTGATCAATCATAAATCCCAATTCAAAATTTAAGAATTTTACACAACTTTGTTAATCTCTATTTAAATTTATAGAAACAAGTTCATAACACCCTTAGTTTTCCTTCCTCTCACTTGTTTTCTTATGTTTAAATCTTATGTTTGTATGTTTAATCACTCATTCTCTACCTTAAACATAATTTTTCTCTAAGTATTTTATTAAGAAAGAGCTCTCTAGTTTTTCTTTTTCTTTTTTCTTCTTCCCTTCTCTTCATTTCTACTAACCTTAAAAAAAAGTTGTTGGAATTGCCAGCTCATCACCTTATTTACAAAAATGCCATTAATGAATTTTCTAGTTATTTTTTTGTTCAACTTTTGACAATTTTACCCAAAGATAGAACAATATATTAGGAGATTCCTCGTAAAATTTCAGCACAATCCGATAATCAGATTGAGAATTATGTTCAAAAGCACAAACCTAGTTAGTAATTTTGAATTTTCTTATACCATTTTCATATGGAATGTACTAGTTACTCAACTAACCCCTAGTGATTATTTCCTTATTCTAAAAACATAGTTCTCTTTATATTTGTCCCATTTTGTTGTCAATTAAATTTTCAATATTTTTCTAACTCTGTAATATTTTGACCGGAGATTTACACAACACATAAAATCTTGTTTTTTAGGCTACTTGAATTTTTTGGTACCTCATCACTTACATAAATTATTTAATGAAGTATATAACACAATACTATACATCCAATTTGATGGAGGTAAAACAACTAATGCTTTTGTAATAATAGTTAGTCTAGTTAGTTTTAATTTTGTAGCTACTAACTCAATTTAGAGTAAGTTTACTATAGAAATTGTAAATTGTTATTTCGCATATAATCAAAGAAAAATTATATTTTGAAAATTAACTTAACTTTTGTGTTTCTTAATAATTCTGTATAGATAATGTAAATTAAAAAACTGTTCTTTATACCTTTACATTAGTAAAATTGTTTTTATGTTTGCATATTATTATTCTTACAGGCATAAAGTGAATCATATTACTTTAATAATTTAAGTTACTTATATTTAGGTGTTAGTATAAATTGTTAAAGTGATCAGTACTGTTATGACCGTAAAATTATTATTATTATTATTATTATTCATTAAAAAAATATTATCATATTCAAATTATATTTAAAGTGTATAATAAAATAATTTTAACTTCATTCAAATAAAAAGTCATTTAAATAAAAAATGAATTTATTATTATTGTTTTTAATATTAAAAATAAACTATAAAAGCTATATTGTATAAAGTATAGATGTTTTAAATGACATTATATAAGAATATATTGATTTAAAATAATTCATAAGCTACACTTTAATGTAGTTAATGAAATCTTCTAATATAGTTCATGAAATTTAGTTGATATATTTTATTTTTAAAATTTCTTGAGATATTGGTTCTTTGGTAAATAGTTTTTTTTCAATATACATATGGCATAACAATATTAATTATCTATGTGAAGGTACTATAAACGTAGTTACTTCAAATTATTATAGCAAAGGCCAACAATTATTTTTTAAAGATTTACATTAATTTTCATATTTGTTCAAAAAAAATTCCCAACGATTAATATATATATATATATATATATATATATATATATGAAGAAAAGACGAAATAATTTGAAAAAGATATTTCCATTCGTCCGAATTATTATTATTATTTGTGCATTGATTTCGATGCTCTTTCCTTTGATTTAAATGAGAATATAAAAAGAAAATCGGCTAAATTGGTATTCATCATTTGCTTTTATGTTATCCTTAATCAACCAAATTAGATTAAGTCAATTCAACCTTATATTATATTATTAGGTTGTATTAGGTTTATATTCTAGAGTAAAAGTGACATTCATGTAATGGATAAAAATGTATATATTTTTTTCTTATCCGGGTATCCTTACACATTTTCTTACCCGGGGTTTGTGGCTGCCCCTCTCAAAAAGTACGCTTTCTAAGAATCGAACTTGTGTTCTCATCCTTACATGGATATAGTAATGTCTTAATTGCTAGACCAACACTTCATTGGTGGACAAAAATGTATATAGTTTGAGAGATTAGGATTGTATATCTTTAAAATAATTTTAAAATGAATTTTTATCATTTAAAAAATAAAAAGAATAAAAAGGATAAAAGAATATGTTCTTTTTATCTCAAAATGTTTTTTTATCTCTTTTATCTCAAAATAATAATTAAATACTATCCTATAATCAAATATAAAATTATATCATTTTTTTTTATCTCAATTATCTTATGGTCAAATAGAACCAATTCAGTTAATTAACAAAATCTTAAAGGTTGAAGACTAATTAATATGGTCATGTTTGTTTTTGCGTTTGAAAAGTGATTTTGTAAAACAATAAAAAAAATTATTTTTTTACTTCAAATTAATATTTTTTTGGTATTTTCAAATCATTTTGATGTGTTGATGTCAAAAATAATTTTAAAAAAATAAAAATAATTTTATTTTGATGTATTTTCAAGCAAAAAGTACTTTGAAAAACTATATAAGTTAACACTTATTTACTTGATATTTTTGTAATTATTTATATTTATTGATATGTTATATATAAAGTAAATTAAATTTATGTACATGTAACTTAAATTTATCTTTGAGTAAATTAAATTTATTGGAAAGTCTTTGATAGTTAAAAGATTTTTTTGTTTTGAAAATTTAATATTATCTTTGCAAACTATACATGATAATATCTTCTACACTCATTATTTTCTTTTTTCTTTCCCCTTCTACGCTCATATGGTGCCACGTGTTATCCCCAATTCGTCAGCCTAGCCTTTGTGATCAATTGAGTCAATTAAGCCTAGCCCATTGTCGTTTATAAATGGGCTCTATGAAGGAAAAATAGTTTTAGAAATGAATGAAGAGATTTTAAAAAAAAAATAGTACATTCAACGAAAATATTTTGCAAATGATACAAATTGAAAAACAACACATTTTCCAACAATTTTTTTATAGGGGAGTCAATGAAAAGGAGGCGGTTTGGTGGTGGAAGGAGACAAAGGAAACAAATGTTAAAGATGGGAGAGTTGTTTAGGTTTTTAGCAAAGTAAAAAAAAAATAATTAGTAAACTAACATGGTGAGAAAATATTTAAAGAAATAATTTAGTTTAATAAGTTGCAAAGCCTATATGCAACTTACGAGTTGCAAATAGCATATGAGACTTTTATTTCACAATTTTTATCTAGAACATGTAAGTTACATATGTCATTTGTGGTTCTATACGAAATTAAAACTTTTAGCCGTTTTCTTCCTTTTCTCCCCTTATTCCCCCCCTTTCTCCCCACAGGTAGTTGCCTTTCCCCTCACAACCACTGTTAGCGACCTCCTTTCCTCTCTCTTTCCATCGCGAAACACACTTAAAACACCACGAGATCACCCTCCTCTCTCTAGCATGAGATCACCCCCCCTCTCTCTCTCCACCACGGGTCAAGCTATTTCCTACCAAAACAATCATCATCGGTCACCACCATCCACATTCTACACTTAGAGTTATATTTAACACTTTTTCTTTATCAATTTGATGTGATTTATGTTCATTTGATTAACAAAAATGCTAAGGTTAGAATTAGGGATTTTTTAAAAAAATAGGGTTTTTTTTATAATTAGGTTAATTAGATATAATTTGAGTTGATAATTATGTTATTTTATAAAATAATTAATTATTTTGGGTTGTTGTTGATTGTGAAATAAGGTTAGAGTTATGGTTTATTTAGGTTAAATTAGGGATTATACCAAATTAGGTATAAAATAAGATATTTAGCTATCGAATATATGAATTGGGTTGATAATTTTGCTATGATGGTGAAATTTGATGAATTTATATGTTCACTAATTAATTTATGAATTTAGGTTTTCGTCGATTATGTTATCATTATGGTTTTGTTGATAAATTATGTACTTTTATTAACCTCACAATATTAATAAATTAGACTTGTGTTTTATTGTGTTGTTTGACATAATGTTTGATAATTCTAGATTATTATGTTTCCATGGTGGTAATATTATCAATACCGATAATGATATCACTTATAATGAAAAAAGCCATGAGTTTTTAACTACTCCATTAGATATATCTCTTAACAAGTTATTTAGAATGTTATATGATCGACTTTGCTGAAATATACTTGAAATAGAAGTTGAAATTACTTTAAGGATGTTGCAAACTGGGATTAGTCAAGCTTGTTATGTCGGTGAACTAATCTGTAGCGATGGAAGTGTGAGTTTAATGTTTGAGTTAGAGCTGAGGTGATATTGGTCCTCCTCACCCCTACACGGATGTTACATACTCGTCCTCAAGTCGGACAAGTTTGGGTGGTGCTCCAGACTCGTCCACGAGCACTTCAGGCCATTCCACGAGCCGAGGCGATTATTAGATGTAGTTACATTATATGTTTTGAGAATTATGAATAAATGCATAGTTTGTTTAATTTTAATAAAATGTTATATTATGTTAATCGTCTATATAATTTTGTTAATTAGGATTGAAGATGTTATGTTTTGTTTATGTGAATTGTGTTTTGAGACTGAAAAACTGGTTATTTAAATTATGCGAATTGTGATTTTTTTTTAGCAGAGAGTTAATGGCTGAAAAATGTCTTTAGTAGTATTTTTTCATCGAGTCGTAGATGCATCACATATGTTATCTGCGACTTCATTAAATGTGTTAGATGTTTACATATTTTTTGGGTTGTATTATTTTACTAATTTCTTTTTTACTGTGCTAAGATCTAAAAAACCTCAAGATTGAAAGGGATTGTTTTGGTAAGGAGAAGTAAAAAGAGGAAAATAAAAGGAAAAAAACTTCTAGAATTTTAGATAGTTGGCTACGTTATTTCTTTTATATAGTGCAACCTATTAATTTTAGTTTTGATTAGTTGGGCTTCTTGGTTATTTCTAAAAATAATTAATTGTATCAGTTTGTAAAATGTTTTTAAGACTTGTTTTATTTTTATTTTTTAAAAAATCATAATTTAATGGGTAAATGATATGAGAGAGAAAGAGAGAATAGGTTATACCGCAACCTGCAGAATTGAGCTATGATTAGATCAAATTGATTACAATGACATATTAAAAAAAAACTAAAAAGCATCAGTCTTTTATCGTGGCCTTAGACTCATAATACTGTGGATTAGAACAATGTTGTGACGTATGAGCTCTTCTTCACAAATTGAGAGATTGTTTTCAGGGTGTTTTTGTATTTTTCACGAGAATTCAATTGGCATTGCTGAATTCATTGGGGACAGACTGGTCTTCACATAAAATTTTGGCACAGTGTAATGACTTTTTTTCTCTTAAAGCAAAATGACATATACCTATTACTTATGAGTATTTTTGACATTTCAGATTTAATTGTACAATGAATTCACGAACTTACCAATGGAAGACAAAAAAAAAGAAAAAAAAAGAAACGGGTGTGCAAGGCATTTATGTATTTTCCTTTTGGTTTTTTGGATAATTATTGAATTGAAGGAGGAGTTGTTATATTATATAATATAATTTAAATTATTAAAATGGAGGCGTGTGGGGCTCCAAAAAATTTGTGGCAGTGCGTACGACCAAGATATGTGGCCAAATGGTGGCTTCCAAGGCAGTGATGGTATCCTCTCGGTGGTGCCTACCTGACGAGGCGGTGTATGTTCCTTCTCCACCTCTGGTTCGCCGTCAGCTACCATTTTTTTTTATTTTCTCTCTCATCCTAGGAAAGCGTGTTGTCCATAGAAAAAATTCAATGTAGCCCTTTAATTAGTTTTGTCTTCAGATTTGATCCCTAGTTTTTTTATTAGTATTTGTTTTATTTAAAGTAATTTATAAAAAAATAATTTTTTTTTTAATTTCACCCCTAAAGGATTGTTTTTATCTTTGAAATTTGGTCCTTACAAAATTCAATGTAACCCTTTAGTTTTTTTTTTTTTTTAATATTTAATCTCTGAGCTTTTGATTAGTATTTTTCTTATTTAAAATAATTTATAAAATTAGATTTTTTTTCTAATTTTATCCCCCATGGATTTTTTCAAATGTTTAATTTGGTCTCCATTCTTTTAATTTCTATTTATTGTATTTAAAATGGTTTATAGAATTAGTTTGTTTTTCGATTTCATTCTCTTTGGGTTTTTTTCCCTATTGAATTGTTAAACTTTAAATTTTTTTTAGTTTGAATTTATTTTGCGATTTTATTCATCAACATTAAATTTGTCAGGTGTTCTTAATTGAGTACGAGTCTAGAGCTTAACGAGTTGCAAGTTTGAGATATTAATTTGGGGTTAGGAGATTCGCCCGGATTTGCTTAATTTTTTTCATTCTTTTTTTAATATCTTTTTTTGGTTTTATCATCTGGTATTTTTTTTTCAATTTCGATGAGACTTTTCTGATTTTTTTAGAGTAACACGAGTTGCCTTGAGATTTTTTTTTGTCTTTGCTAAAATTAACCTCTTTTAAAAGGAAAATTTTAAAATTAGATTGAATTTATTTATTTCATCCTTCAACGTTAAATTGACCTAGTATTGCCTTAATTTGTTTTCGTACTATTTGTTAGTTTTCGTACTATTTGTTAGATCCTACTCTTTAAAAAAATAATTTAATTTAATTAATTTATCTCATCCTTTAACATTAAATTTGTTTTGTATTATACTTTTTAATTGAGCCTAGATGTGAAATTTAACGATTTGCAACTTTAAGGGATTGATTTGGGTTTAAAAGGTTCACCCAAATTTGTTTAACCTTGGAAAATTACCTCTTCAACTTTTAATTCTTTTAAAATTACCTCTGGAAAAATCAATTAACCCCCTATGATATCACCTCCTATTCACTTTGGTCCTTGAATTTTAATTTCTTGCAATTTTAATCCAAATCAGCCTAAAACTTTGGTATTTCTTCAATTAAGCTCTTGATTGTATTTATTAATTAATTCAAAGTTTAATTAAGTCTCCAAACTTATTAGTCCTTTCAATTTTTGACCAAATTGACTCCCACATTTATAATTCATTCCTTATTAGTTCTCAAACTTTCAATTTGTGTTGTCTTGTCCTAATCATTATATTTTAAGTGATTTTTTGACATTATATTAACTTTTGTTTTTTAAATTGTTTTTCACCTGAAAAAAATATCAAATTGATATTTTGTAAGTTGGAGATATTCTAGGCGGTTTACTCTAACTCAACTTAGATATTAAATTAATTAATTTTAAATGTTTTTTTTTATAATTTTGATATATACTAATATTAAAAAAACATATATAGAATACATTCATTGTTAAATATAATGACTTTAATTATCAGTAATTAACACTCCCGTTGTTGAAGTAACAAAATTCTTGGTCTTAATTAGAAAGCCAGACTAATTGAGAAGTGTTTTTTTTTTTTTTTAATTTTAATAAGAAAAACCGA